>TARA_R110001592_G_scaffold236638_3_pt1 | contig 139810 bp, 122 predicted proteins | sample TARA_R110001592 | Tara Oceans TARA_R110001592 (sample SAMEA4398387) | marine metagenome | biome: Polar Biome; feature: [SRF] surface water layer (ENVO:00010504); material: water (ENVO:00002006), including particulate matter (ENVO:01000060) such as... | depth 5 m
GATCACTTTCAATGTTTTGGGCTGTAAACCCATTAGTTTTTTGATGGCAGAAGAAGTATTGGATTTTGCTTTTTCCTCCAATACTTTTCCCAGTGAGATGAAAGTGATGATTACGGTAGCCGCTTCATAATACACATGTGGATGTATGCCCCTATTGTGCCAAAACTCAGGAAATAAGGTATTGAACAAGCTGAAAATGAATGCAATCCCCGTACTCAGGGCCACCAACGTATCCATGTTAGCCTTCCCGTGCCTGGCTTGTTTATAGGCATTAATGAAAAAACTTCTGCCAAACCAGAATAAAACCGGAATGGTAAATGCCAGAGAAATCCATCTGCCCGGCATCCAGTCCATGTAGAACATGCCCAGAATGAATACCGGTAGCGTTAATATAGCAGACCAAATGGTGCGTCTTTTTACTTCCTGGTAATGCTTTTCCTGAAGCTCCTGCTGCGCTTCTGATGGATTTTCAGCGTCTACAATCAAATCATAACCAACTGACTGTAGCGCCTTACGCAAATCCTCTGAGGTGAGTGAATCGTTATATTCTACTAATACCGAACTATTAGCGAAATTGACACTTGCCTTGGCCACACCTTCAGTATGGGTAAGGATGGACTCCACGCTGGAGGCACATGAGGCGCAAGTCATCCCCGTTACAGGAAAGGATTTTTTTAGTGTCTTGTCCATCTTTTTAGATGGTCTTCTTTTTGGTTCAATAATATCTATGGCTTCCATATATCATTTTTTAATCTATATGTTCTGAGATGAACAATACAAATTTCGGAAGTGCAAAAGGAATAAGTACTATAGGATTTGCTGAAGGTTTTACAAAATTGTCAGTATGCCGAGCACACGGGATTTGAATATTGAATAATTATATGTTATCCAATGTGTTTCTTTTTCTATCAATAGTACTTTTAAACTGAGAAGGTGTCATACCAGTGACTTTTTTAAATTGACTACTTAAATGTGCCGAACTGCTGTATCCTAACTGAAAGGCGATTTGGCTCAGTGTAAGTTCATCATAGATCAGCAATTCCTTAATGCGTTCAATTTTTTGGCGAATAATATATTGCTCCAGGGTGATACTTTCTACAGAAGAAAAAAGCATGCCGAGATATTTATAGTCATAGTTGAGTTGGTCAGCGATAAAATCAGCCCATTTCACATCTAAAACTTCCTGTGAATGATGAATCTTTTGAACAATCAAATTTTTCATCTGCTCTATCAGTCTGCTTTTGCGATCATCTATAAGCGAAAAACCTACTGTTTCCAGCCCTTCATTTAACCTGCTATTTTCCTCATCCCCTAATCCTTCTTTGAGTTCAATCTCACCCAATTCCACATTTTGAAAGGGTATCTCCAATTCTTCCATGAGTTGCTTAACCGCTGTTATACAGCGCGGGCAAACCATATTTTTCACGTGTAATTTTCTGCTCTCTATCATCTCAATATTGTAATGGCACTTGAATAAATAAACACTATTTTAAGCGATATGATTTATAAAATCCGGTGTTTGATGTATGAAATTATGAGACTACATTTAAATGCAGCCACTCTGAATTTTGTTTATCGGGTATCTCTGGTAGAAATAATTTTGTGTGTGATAATAAAACTCAGTATTGGATTTACCACAATCGCCAAAAAAGGAGAAAGCCCTACCTCCAAAACTGGTACAATAGGCATCTTTTCATTGTAACTCCAGAAATTAAGTTCAATAGCTACCCATTCCGCTACGAATGCAAACAAACCAGCTATTAGAAGTACAGTAACAATTGTTTTGAAATTGAAATTACGAATCCAACACCTATCTTTAAGTACCACAGCCACAAGGCCATATATGATAAATTTAAGTACCACATCCCCGATGGTGCATCCTAGAAAATAGATGCTTTTCATAAAGTAATTATACTCTTCATATAGGCCTGCATGAAGGTTTTCCCAGATAAAATTTAGCACAAAGGCTATCAGGGAAATCCAAATTATCAGACTTTTACGTGTAGGATTATGGGGTTCATTCATAAAAAAATCAGGATCAACCTGCATATAAGGCTGACCCTGATGCTTAAATATCTCACAAAAATAAACCTACAGAAAATATCCCATGACCCTGTACCTCCATAATGAGCGATATCAGGATAAGCGTGTATGTGATTTTGAAGTTCATTTCAGGGTGTTTATTCGTTTACCTTAAAGTCGAAGCTAATGCGCACCTTTTCCCATTCCAGTGAGATTTGTCCTCCATCATCATCTTTTGCTACGGTATAAGTCAGCTCTTCTTTTACTTCGGGCAGCTCTTCCGGTGATACGGAAAATCTCATCACATCCTTATCAGCTGAGTACTCGTCCGCACCGTGCTGGTCCCAGTTTTTGTTAAGTATGATCGTCCATTCTGCCTTTCCGGGAATGGTAAAAAAGGCATATTTCCCTTTTGGGAGTTCCTGCCCATTGATGAGCAGCTCTTTGTTTGTGTCCAGCCAGGTGGCCTTATGTGCCCCTGAAACCCATATTTCATCGTAGGCCACCAGTCCACCAAAAATAACCCGGCCTCTAACACGTGGAGAGGAGTAATCGATATGCACATGAGCGTCATTTATCATGGCCATGGCACTGGTATGAGGGCTTTTAGGCTTCCCTTCACTTTCACTTGCTCCTTCTTTAGCCATATCATGCCCCTCATGTTCATCAGAAGCTTTTGAGGCTGGGTGTTCATGGGCATCATCATGGCCCTCTTTTTGGGAATCAGAAGTTTGACTTGTGCATCCGGAAAAAATGAACGCGGCTATTGTAAGAGTGTAGATTAGTTTTTTCATAGGTTTTAATTGTTATTTAGTTTAACGATTACATTTTTCAAATCAATATCTGAGAGCTTCTCAAGCTTATCTTGCTGATAGTACTCATCTATTTCTGAAAGCTTGAATTCAACACCTTTTTTGGGTTTGTAATTGAAGTAATCCTGGATTTGGATACCATTGATATCCCTGGGATTGGTTGCTTCCCGGAAGCGAATACCACCACCATTGGTTTGGTATTCATAAGCAAAATAGTCCAGAATGTAGTCCTCACTATCGAACCAATAGATAAATACATCCTCGAAATCTTCTCCGCCCCCCTCTTGTCTAAATGTTACTTGAATTTTATGATATTCTTTGTCAAGAACATTGACTTTGCCGAGATAATTTTTGATTACCGAAGCGTCATTTAGCCTGTAGGGTAAAAATGCGAAGTAGATGACGGAATTTACCGAATTAGCGTAGGCATTTTGCCTTGCTGCCACAAGTTCCTGCACTTTACCGTTGATGTAGCGTGTAAGGCCATTATTGGTAAGCACGTCAAGGGTTTCTGTTCCGGTGCTGTCGATATGGAGACGGGTGCATTCAAACTGATTTTCATTCATTTTATAACTATAGGATCTGTCCCTAAAATCAAAGGCTGCTTCCGCATTAGCTAATAAATGAAGATTGCTTCTGGCAATGGCAGAGTCTACTACTGCCTGTGCCTTAGGGTCAGTTGTTGTGCTAGCTGATGGATTACAGCCGACAAAGAGTAGGCCCAGAAGAATGCCTAAATAGCTGTTGTACTTTATTTGCATCCTCTTGAAAATTGCAGGTGAACGATCTTCCGCATATCTTCCTCTACCTGCATGGAAAGGGTTACCAATCCGGCAGAATTAATTTGCTGGCCTTGCATCTCGCCCTTAATCAAATAATTGCCTTGCAATAATGCCATCTCTTTGTTGACCAGAGATTCAGCAACTTCAACAGAGAATGTCATCTCCTGCATCTCCTCAATTTCTTTTCCCAAATGACCGTCTCTGTAGTGCTCCCAGGAATCATCAACCGATCCCTGTTCGTATATCTTAGCTTTGGAAGAAAAAACCGCGTTCAACGAATCCAGATTTTTATCGTTTACTGAACTGACAAACAAGTCCAGCACTTCGTTGGCTGTATTTTTGGGTTTGACTGAATCATTGCAAGAAATCATTAGTACTGATAAAGCCAAAATAGCGGTGGTAAATGTTTTTTTCATCATAGATTATTGGGTTAGTTATAAATATTTAAGCAATAGTGATTTTTTCATCCAGGTAAACCTGCTGGATCAGATTAAGCAGTTCAACACCTTCGTTTCTAGGTCTTTGAAATGCTTTTCTTCCTGAGATAAGGCCCATTCCTCCGGCTCGTTTATTAATAACAGCCGTTTTTACAGCTTCAGCATAGTCCGAATCACCGGATGATGCCCCTCCCGAGTTGATCAGGCCTATCTTGCCCATGTAACAGTTGGCTACCTGGTAGCGGCACAGATCAATTGGATGATCCGAAGTATATTTCTCATACATTTCTTTAGAAGTCTTACCAAAATCCAAAGCCTTAAAACCGCCATTTGTTTCAGGCACCTTTTGTTTGATAATATCTGCCTGAATGGTCACTCCCAGATGGTTGGCCTGGCCTGTGAGGTCAGCGGCTGTATGGTAATCCTTGTCCTTGGTTTTGAAGGCTTCATTTCGGGTATAACACCACAAGATAGTGGCCATCCCTAATTCATGGGCATAAGCAAAGGCTTCTGAAATTTCACGGATCTGCCGGTTTGACTCTGCCGACCCAAAGTATACGGTAGCCCCAATGGCGCAAGCCCCCATATTCCAGGCATCCTTTACCGTTCCAAATAAAATCTGGTCATGCTTGTTGGGATAGGTTAGAAGCTCATTATGGTTGATTTTTACGATATAAGGAATTTTATGCGCATACTTTCGGGCGTTAAGCCCTAATACACCAAAGGTAGAGGCTACACCGTTACAACCTGCTTCCAAACCAAGCTGTACAATATTCTCCGGGTCAAAGTAGTCCGGATTGGGGCCAAAAGCACTCCCAGCGGAATGTTCAATACCCTGATCTACCGGAAGAATTGACAAGTAGCCCGTGCCTGCCAGGTTACCACTATTATACAATCTTGATAGTGAATTAAGCACCTGCGGATTTCTGTTTGTATTCAGAAAAACCTGATCCAGATAATCCGGTCCGGGTATGGTAAGCCTTGTTTTGTCAAAGGTTTTGCAGCTGTACTCTAACAGGTATTCAGCCTGATCTCCTAAATATTCATTTATCTTTTTCATATCCATTCTATTTACAGTTGACAATTATTGACGTTTTGTACTTGTAGATTTTAACCTCGGGACGACCAGAACGGTTACAAGTAGTAATACTGTTCCGATGATCGGGTATGGCCAGGATTTGCCAAAGGTGTACAACCAAATACCCAAAATAGGCCCCAGTACCTGACCGATGCTATTAACAGATGTTTGTAGCGAAAGATTAGCTCCGGTATGATTTTTATCAATGAAAGAAATCATAGCGATAAGATTTGGCGTAACCATGGCTCCTCCTACCGCAAAAACGATGATCATAGCGTAGACAAACAAGTTGTGTATCCAGAAAGAAAAAGCGAACATGGCCAATGAGGCTATTGCAAAGCCGATAAATAGTTGTGTGTTTATAGACAATTTTTTCTCATCAAGACTGGCAAAGAGGGGCTGTAGTGCCGCCATGATCAAACCACAAAGCATAAAGCCCAGGCCTATCTGTGAAGTAGTAAAAGTAAGGACATCCTTAGCGTATACGGAAAAGACCGTTTCAAAAAAGGTAACTGCTAATTGAATAACCAACGACATCAGTAACAGTAATATAAAATCTAATCTGATGCTCAATCTTGATTGCTGTACTTCTTGTAGAATATCAAGGTTACGTCTTTCGGGATTTTTCAACCATCCGATGGTTAGAAACAAAATCAATACCCCTAATAATGCCACCGCAAGGAAAGGAACGCTGAATTTATCTAGCAGTAAATGCCCGAAGCTGGTATTAAAATGCAGGTTGGTTTGAGCGAGATAACCACCGATCATCGGCCCGGCTATCACTCCCGTACTTACAGCCACCCCGGACCATGCCAAGACTTTCCTTCGCTGCATGCTGTTGGTAATGTCACTGAGGTAAGCATTACCAACGGGGATAACCGAAGATGAGAAGATCCCTCCAAGGATACGGGCCATGTACAGCATGGTTAAAGAAGTAGCCAGGCCGGTTAATGCCTGCATAACAACAAAACCTGTCAGTCCCATAATGATGAGTAGTTTACGACCGAAACGGTCGGATAACTTACCCCAAACTACCGCAAATAATAGTTGAAAAAATGGGTATATGCTGGTAAGGATACCAATGTGATAGTTGATATCCTCATCCGCCACTACACCGGACTTTAAAGCAAGTCTTTCCGTATAGTAGGGTAAAACGGGCAGCAGTACGCCATACCCGCTCATAACCACAAAAATACTCAACAGGACAATTATTATCCTGCCAAGAATTTCTCTATTACCCATTACTTGTTACCAATTTTTTTCTTTAAAAGTTGGGCATTGATTGCCACTATAATGGTACTCAAACTCATAAATACCGCACCTACCGCAGGCCCCAATACAAAACCGGAAGTGTAAAGAACACCTGCTGCTAACGGAATGGCAACCGCGTTGTATCCCGTAGCCCATATCAGGTTTTGGATCATCTTATTGTAAGTAGCTTTTCCAAACAGGATCAGATTGGCAATGTCTTGCGGGTTGCTATTGACCAAAATAATGTCGGCTGTTTCGGCCGCTACATCGGTGCCTGAGCCCACGGCAATACCTACGTTGGCCTGTGCCAGTGCAGGCGCATCGTTCACCCCATCACCGGTCATAGCGACAAATTCATTCTTAGCTTGTAGGTCTTTTACGATTTCAACCTTCTGGTGTGGCAATACCTCTGAGTAGTATCCGTCCAGGCCTAGTTCTTCACTTACTGCTTTGGCGACTGTTTCATTGTCACCGGTAGCCATCATCACTTTAATGTTATTGTTTTTGAACACTTTAATTGCCTGGGCACTTTCCGGCCTGATCTCATCGGCCAGGGCGATGTACCCGGCCAGTTTATTATCCACCAGCACAAATACAACTGTCTCCGCAGCACTGCTGTAGGCACCATCAGGTAGGGAAATATTCTCATCTTTCAGATAACCCGGGCTCACTACTTTTACATCTTTTCCTTCCACTTTTGCTTCTACCCCTTTACCGGTAATGGCATTGAAGTTTTCCGGTTTGGGTACGGCTATGTCTTTCTCTTTTACTTTTTTGATAATACCAACGGCAATAGGATGTTCCGAACTTTGCTCCAAAGCACTGGAAAGCCGAAGTAGTTCGTCTGCCTCAAATTGCTGATCTACCGCTTCTACACGGGTAACGCCAAAATCGCCTTTGGTCAGGGTTCCGGTTTTATCAAAAACGAGGGCCGAGATCTTTCTTGATTCCTCAAAAGCAGTCCTGTTTCTAATCAGCAGACCATTCTGTGCCGAAACCGCAGTGGATATGGCTACCACTAATGGTATGGCTAAGCCAAGCGCATGCGGACAAGCAATGACCATGACGGTAACCATTCTTTCCAGGGCATATACGAAAGGAAAGCCTAAAAACAACCAGGTAGCCAGCGTACCAAAACCAATGGCCAATGCAATATAGGTAAGCCACTTGGCGGCACGGTCTGACAAATTCTGCATTTTTGACTTAGACTTTTGCGCATCTTGTACCAGCGTAATTACCTTATTGAGGTAGCTGTCTTTACCTGTATGCTCTACTTTTACTTTTAGTGAGCCATTGCCATTGAGTGACCCTCCGATTACTTTATTCTCAAGGCCTTTTTTTACCGGTTTGGATTCCCCGGTCAGCATAGACTCATTCAGGTAACTTTCCCCCTCTACGATAATGCCATCAGCCGGAACTTTTTCACCGGGTTTAATCAAAATAATATCATCTTTTTGCAAGTCTTCCAGCTTCACATCTTCTACCGTGTCACCTTTGACCCGATGCGCTTCTGAGGGCATCATGCTTACCAATAACTGCAGGGCTTTTGAAGCTCCCAGTACGGATTTCATTTCCAGCCAGTGGCCGAGTAGCATGATATCAATCAGGGTGGCCAGTTCCCAAAAAAAGTCTTCTCCTTCAAGGCCGAACACTGTTGCGGAACTATAAAAATAGGCAACACTAATGGCCATGGATATTAAAGTCATCATGCCCGGGGCACCTTCCTTCAGCTCATCCTTCAATCCTTTCAGAAAAGGCCAGCCTCCGTAAAAATAAACGATGGTAGAAAGCCCGAACAGAATGTAAGCATTGCCCGGCAGCAGCCACTCATAACCGAAAAATCCCTGGATCATTGGCGAAAAAACAAGTATAGGGACAGTGAGTACCAGCGATATCCAGAATCGCTTTTTGAAGTCCTCTATCATCATTTTATGATGATCATGTCCCATTTCACCATGCCCGGGGTTGTGACCCGAATGACTACTATGCCCATGTCCTTCATGTCCGGAATGATCTTCATGCTTTTTACTTTCTTCGTGCTTATGGTGTGTGTGATTATGCTCTTTATGATTTTCCATAATGACTATTTTTTATTTGTTCGGGTATTTCAGATTTAGTTTTTCAAGCTGTTCGGCTAAAATTTTAGCTGCTGTATAATTACGAAACCAGCGCTTATCTGCTGGGATGATGTGCCAGGGCAGATGGTCGCAGGCATTCAATATGGTATGATACGTTTTCCTGTAGTCATCCCATTTTTTTGGGATAAGTTCATCTTCTTTGGCATATTTCCATCGTTTGTGCGGTTTTGTCTTACGCTCCTCAATACGCTTTACCTGCTCGTTAGCCGATAGGTGTAGATAAAACTTTAAAATCAATGTATTATTTGCCATCAAGTGATGCTCCAATTCGTTAATCAAATTGACGCGATGCTCCAGTACATCCTCTGACAAGCTTTTGTTTGTTGTTGGTACCAAAATGTCTTCATAGTATGACCTGTTAAATACCCTGATCATACCTTTCTGGGGAAAATGTGGATAAACGCGCCATAAAAAGTCATGTTTGAGCTCATCAATTGTGGGTTTCTTAAACGATGTTACCTGCACGCCCTGCGGGTTCATGCCGCTAAAAGCGTGACGGATCGTACCATCCTTTCCGGAGGTATCAAGCCCCTGCAAGACAATGAGCATGCTGTATCTTCCATCGGCATAGAACTTATTCTGCAACTGAAAAAGCTCCTTTCGGAGTTTTTTCAAGGCTTTCTTTGTTTCCGCCTTATCGGCATCTTCCGGTGGCAGTGTTGATATGTGTTCTAACTCAACCATCTGCTTTTATTCAATTTCTTTTGCGTTCTGTTCATATTTCATGGTAAACCAGGCCCCATCATCCTCTGTAAACTGCTGACGTTGCAATACGAAATCGTTAGTCAGGTATTCTTCCACGACATAGTTTATCGTTTTAATACGGATTCCCATCATGTATGCTTCAATAACAGCCTCACTACTTATTTTTACTGATTGGTTCACTACCTCCTTTTTCCTGTTTTTTATGGTGACCAGGCTTTTGGATCCGAAAAAACTTAACACCCCGGATTCAACACTCATCTTCAAATGAATATCTTTTAATTCTTCTCCTTTACCCAGTTCATACAGTTGCTGAAAGTCTTCTGAAGTGACATCCACTTTTATCTTCTCGTCATCCGGATCAGTAAAAGGAAATACATTCAATAGCACATCAAACTCATTGGGATTGCACTTATATGTGGTCGTGTACTTTTCCGTAAGCCGGCCGCTTTCGTCATAGAGCTCGGTTATTACCTTTATCCGATAAGTTTTACCCTGCTGCTCTAACTCACCCGTTAAAAATATCTGCTTGCCCTGCAGGTCTCCATTTTGATCATAGTTTTCACGTACTATTCTTTTTTGCGCTATTTGCTGAATGAACATTTCTTTCTCCTGACCATACAAAATTGCAGGGGCAAGTTGCAGACACGCTATTAAGGTGAGTAGCGCACTACGCATGATGCTTCATCAGTTGGTTAATCTCTTTTGCCAGAATATCTGAAAGGTCAATCTGATTACTTTCATGCGGGATGGTATTGCACGTTACGACCTGTTGTACCCCTGCATTTTTTAGATCCGCATAGGCTGAGCCCGCAAATACGGCATGTACCCCAACACAAACCGGTGGGTGCATTCCGGCTTTTTTTAAATGGCCGACTGTCTCTATCATCGTTCTGGCGGTGGAAATTATATCATCCACCAATACCGGGGTGTGGTCTTTGTATTTTGCTACATCGGGGACGGACACTTCCACATCCCTGTCACCATGCCTTACTTTCTCTAACACGGTAAAAGGTGCCCCGGCTTCTTCTGCTACCTGGGAAACCCATTGCTCACTTTCACTATCCGGGCCGATGAATACCGGCTTTTCAATATTATCGCTCACCCATTTTGAAATGTGTGATGCCGCATGGATCAGTTTATTAGGTACGGTGTAAATCTCACTTAACGAACTTCTACGGTGAAGGTGTGGGTCAACGGTGGTCAATGTTTCTGCAAAACCTGATATCAATTCAGCAAAATACGTAGACGTGATGCCTTCTCCTGGATTAAACTGTTTATCCTGACGCATGTATGCCAGATAAGGCGCTACCAGGCACGTACAGGCAGCACCAAGTTCTTTGGCTGTCTTACTTAAAAAGTACAGGGGCAGCAATTTGGTATCCGGCTCATGCAGCGTACATACCATTACCACACATTTGTCTTTTACCTCAGAGTGAATCTGCACATAACTTTCTCCATCGGGAAACTGCCGGATGGTTGCCTCTCCCTTTTCAGCCTTGAGGTGCCTGGCTATTTTTTTAGTAAGATCTTCGTTGCCCGATAAGGCAAAAACTATCATTTCCATATTTTTAAGTCGCTTTGATTTTAATAATTTGTTTTTGTGTATCCAGGTAAGAAAGGGCGTATTCAAGCTCTCCTTGTGACTCAGCATGGATTTCAAACAGGGTATCGTTCTCTTCCACATGAGTACACAATGGTGTAAGCAGCAAAATGCCTGCTGTCATAGCACCGGGAGCACCGGCCAGCTTAGCCACTTTGGCCAGTCTACGGTTATCAATTTCTGAAACTACTCCACTTGCTGCGGATCTAATCCTATGCTTATGGGGCGCTACCTCAGGTTCCCTGAAAAAACCTTGTGCCTCGCAGATAGCAGTGAATTTTTTGTAGGCAGCTCCACTTTTCAAAACTCTCAAAGCTTCAAGAGTGCCTGACCCTTCGGCTGCTTTTCCTCCCATTTCCAGTAATCTGCCTGCCAGTATTACTGCTCTTTCTCGCAGGTCATCAGGTGCATTGTTTTCATTTCTCAAGACGGATAAAACATCCTTAGCTTCCAAGGCAGGCCCTATACCCCTCCCCACAGGTTGTGACCCATCGGTGAGCACGATATCAATATTCAGCCCGATGGCTTTGCCTACCGCAACCATCTTTTCTGACAGATGCTCAGCAGCCTCCTGCGACCGCACCTTAGCCGTAGCTCCAACAGGAATATCAATCACCACATCGGTAGAACCTGCTGCCGCCTTTTTAGAAAGCACGGAAGCGATCATCTGCCCTTCGCTATCAATATCCAAAGCTTTTTCTACACGGATGAGTATATCATCAGCCGGACTTAGCTGTACTGATCCGCCCCAGGCAAGGCAACCGCCTTCCTGTTCCACGACATTTTTCATTTGCCCGGTGGTGAGATTTACGTTGGTGACTACCTCCATGGTGTCAGCAGTACCGGCAGGAGAAGTAATGGCACGGGAAGAAGTTTTAGGGATGGTCAACCCGGCTGCGGCAACAATAGACACTACCAATGGAGTAGTTCTGTTACCGGGCAAGCCACCTATGCAGTGTTTATCATAAACTTTATCCTTGCCCCAGTCCAATTTGAAACCCACATTGATCATAGAACGGGTCAGGGCAATCACTTCGTCCTGATTTAATGAGTTCCCTGTGCTGGAAGCCAGAAAAGCCGACAATTGAATATTAGATAAGTTACGATTGACGATATCGCCAATGATCCTGTCAAACTCGGCCTGGTTCAGTCGGTGTCCATAAATTTTCTTACGGACATCACTCATGGAATCCAGGGCATCCAAATGGCTCAGCCTAAGCAAGTCACCTTCTTTAGTATCCAGGGCTTCAATGGCGGCATCAGAAAGGCCCAATTGATCGTGACTTAATTGTGACTCATCATCCCAAACGATAAGAGATGCTACGATAGTTTTTTCTCCTTTTGTAACTTTTATACGATTTAAAGCCTCAAACCCTTCCGATATACAAACCGGGCAGTCCTTACGCATAAATACCATATATTCGTTTCGAGCATCTATGCCTAATCTTACTAGTTTTAATACGTTATGCCGGGTATCCTTTGCTTCCATCACAATTCTACCTTTTGATTAAGTTGTGGGATATCTGTTTGCCATCCTTTATTATCTTCCAGGGCTTTTGACAAAGCTTCTGCCTGCTCTGCTTCCCCATGAATAATAAACACCTTTTCGGGTTGTTTTTTAATTTCAGAGAGCCAATCAATCAAATCGTTTTGATCACCATGTGCACTCAGTCCTTCAATGTGTTCCATCTGCATGTTGAATGGCAGCCATTTGCCATACACTTTAATTTCTTTTGCACCTTCAAGTAGCTTTCTTCCTCTTGTTCCTTCTGCCTGATAGCCTACAAAAAGTAGGGTGTCGTTACTATTGCCTGATCTTGTTTCCATGTAGTTGAGTATTCGTCCGCCCGTCATCATACCGCTACCTGCAATGACGATCTTGGATTTATTGTCTTCACGCAGTGCCAGGGTTTCCCGATAGTTGCTCACTACCTGAAAATGAGAACACATTTCATCACATTCTTCCGGCTTAAGCTTGTGCCAGTCCCGCGAGGCATGGAAGAGATGAAGTACATTGGCACCCATCGGACTGTCCATGATCATTGGTATTTTTGGAATCCTTTTCTCCTTCAAAAGCCTCCAAAGCATTAGCATCATGAGCTGAGTGCGCTCTACGGCAAAACTGGGAATGAACAAGCTTCCTCCACGCTCTACCGTTTCGTTGACTATACGTTCCAGTTCCGGGACAATACTTTCTTCTTCAGGATGAATCCTTCCTCCATAGGTGGATTCAATAAGCAGGACATCCGCTTTTTCAGGCTTTTTTGGCGTATACAAAAGCAAATCTTTTTTTCTGCCAATATCACCTGAAAACACCAGGCGGCTATCGTTGGTCTCTACTTCAATAAAAGTTGATCCGATGATATGGCCATTGTATTGCCACCTTACTTTAAAGTCTTCTTCTATCACATGCCACTTTCCTTCTGAAACAGGGTTAAAAAGTGGGATTGTTTTTTCAACGTCTTTAAGGTCATAAAAAGCCTCTGCCGGATGGTGTTTGCTATATCCTTCTTTATTGGCTCTGGCAGCCTCCTCTTCCTGAATTTTAGCACTGTCTTTTAGTATAATTTCAGCGATCTTGAGGGTGGGCGCACTTCCATATATTTTGCCTTTGAAGCCTAATTTCACCAAGCGGGCCAGGTAGCCTGTGTGATCAAGGTGCCCATGGGTAAGTACCACCGCGTCAATAGATGCCGGGACATACTCGGGTGGCTCCCAATTGAGCAGTCTCAGTTCTTTTAATCCCTGAAAAACACCGCAATCCACCATCAGCTTTTTACTTCCGGTTTCAAGCAAATATTTGGATCCTGTAACGGTACCAGCCGCACCTAAAAATTTTATGGTTATTTTTTCTTTCATCTTTAAATACAAATCATTTTTAATAGACCGCCTTGCTTGAACAAATTTCGTTTCCTTCTTTAAGTATCCCTCTGATCCGTTTATCAGTTATTCCTATTTCATTAAGCATCTTTGGCTTGTCACAAAGCTCCTTGCAGAGTACTACCATCTTATCAATCAACTGTTGCTTTTCGGATTTGGTAAGCGTAGTGAGGCAGGTGATAGGATGTAAACCGGACAAATTAATCCGTTCACTTAAACTTCCTTGTTGGGGATAATCCCAGCCTATGAGAATCAAACCGGAACATTTACCATATTGAATGGCATCTTCGGTGAACCGGGTATTGGTCACCACCCAACCCTGATGAAACTTAGTAGCATGATCTTTACGTTTCTGCCATTGCTTTTTTACATCTTCAAACCGGGATTTTATATAGAGTGGAATTTTTACATCGCACTTATAACCTTGCCGATTATGGAATTTGCACTCTACCATAAAGTGCTTATTATCCTTTTCGGCCTCCACATCTATTTCGTGAGTCACACAATGGCCCTGAATGATCACACCTACTTTAGTGCGGTATCCCTGGTGTTTGAGAATTTCACCAATGAACTTTTCAAAGGGGTATCCTGATGGTCCCAGCTCTAAAATAGCCTGCTTGGTTTTGTACCTTCCTGCGACAGGTTTTGAGTACTTCCTGAGCATGGAAAAGGCCTGACTGTATATTTTTTTTGTAGACATTCCATCAACAAGCTGCGCTTCAATCTCACTCACAATCCGATCAATAACGGCAGAAACTGCCCCTGCCTTTTCAAGGGATTGCCTGAGTTTGGTTGATGAAAATGGAGCTTTTTCTCCGGAAGCCTTGGTTATTAAAACGGTCTTTTCTGGCATTCAATCTACTTTAACAATTGAATGTTAAAGTTAGAATTTTACACTCGGAGGTATTTATGATATCTCACTTTCGATGTACGAAATTACGCTATTCAAGTCAGTCTCTGATCACTAGTTGAACACCTAAAATCAAGCCTTACATAAGGCTTGATTTATTAGTTTCACGTATAGTATCTAATAAGATCTTCCTGATAAATCCAGAAAAATTTACTTATATCAAAGTAGTTCAAAGGAGCCAGCTTGTGCTTTGATTTCATCCCTTGAACTACTGCACTGTACTCTAAATAATCATCGGGAGAAAAACAACTTTGAGAACAAGCTTCAGCAATTTTCAAAGAATGGCTGTTCCATAGTGGAAAGTAAGTTGGAGCATGAACTGCGCAATATCTGGAGGCAAATTCTATGTTTTCATAATCTATATTGCTGTTCCCGTTTTGAGCAATACTAACTGCAATTAATAGCTCACCTTGACCTAACGAACTATCAATTTGCAATTTTTTGATATTATTTTGGAAACCACACCTTATGAAATAATCAGCTCTATCATGGTTGGCCACTGCCATCACCTTTTCTTTGATCACATCAATATTCTGATTGCCCGGTCGGAACCTGATGAAATTGATGAGTTTTTTATCAGTAAGAAAGTAGCCACGAATATCTTTAATATGGTTGATATGTTCCTCTATCATCTTATCCATCTTCATTATCAGCTATTGAGGTTTTATGAGTCATCTTGTTTTTGGTAATGCTACCATACCATTGATTGAAAACCACACAAGCAGTCAGATCTCCCGTTACGTTTACTGCCGTTCGGAACATACCCAACAAGCGCTCCACCCCAATAATGATGATGATACCTTCAGCAGGAATACCTGCACTACCAAGTACGGATGCCAGAATAACTACACCTCCACCAGGAATGGCCGGAGTTCCTATTGAAGCTGCAACAATGGTTACTATTACCACAATGATGTTCAACAAGCTCATCTCCAGCCCATACGCCTGGGCGATAAATAAAGTGGTTATGGTTTGATAAAGTGCTGTACCATCCATGTTGACGGTAGCGCCTATAGGGATAATAAAGTTGCTGATTGCGGGATCAACTTTCAGTTTTTCTTCTGCTGTTTGCAATGAGAGTGGCATAACCGCTGCTGAACTGGTGGTGGAAAAAGCCAGGAGTTGAGCGTCTCTGATCTTTCCCAAGAATTTTAGCGGGTTCCTGCGGCCTAACAAACTCACCATCATCAGGTATATGCCTACTAAAATTAGTAAACCTGCCAAGACTACTATCACGTAATAACCTAGTCCGGCAAGGGAGCTTAGACCTACACTGGATGTAAGCTGAGCCATGAGACCAAAAACTGCTATGGGTACTAAAATCATGGCCCACTTAACTACTGTCATACAAATTTCCTGTACAGCACTCAGCAATAACTTCACAGGTTTCAGCAGATTATCTGGCAATGATAATACTGCCACTCCAATAATAATGGTAAAGATGACAATGCTCAACATTTCCCCGCTTACCATTGAGGCCAGCGGGTTTTCAGGCAGCAGATCGGTAATAATGCCCGGCATATCATTGATGTCAAACGATAATTCAGCATTTTCTTCGCCTGCCGACAGTACTGCTTCATGCTCGGCTGCTGCCTGTTCATGCAGGTAGCTGCCCGGTTTAAAAACGGTGGCAAGAAGGGTTCCTATACTCACGGAGATAATGGTGGTAGCCACAAAATAAAGTAAAACACCACCTCCCAGTTTTTTCAGGTTGTCTTTGTCATTACTGGCGATACCAGTAATGATAGAGGCCACGATTAACGGGATCATGATCATTTGCACGAGCTTAAGAAAGAGCATGCCGGGCAGGGCCAGCCAGTTACCTAAAACATCGGCAGTGGCTTTGCTCACCCATCCATTTTGTGGGCTTAAAAGAAGACCAAAACCCACTCCTAAGAAAAGTGCAATGAGTACCTTTAACCAGAGCTTACCTGCTACCAGTTTTTGAAGATAGGTATTAAGTGATTTGAGAGATTTTATTTCTGTATCAAACAAGCTCATTATATAATCCCTAAACTTTCATTCGTCTTTTTAATAGAGCTTACTGCGCTTTTCTCTATTCCCGTCAATGCCCTTATAGCATCAATTGTTTCCGGTATAACAATGGCCTGGTTATCCACCACATAAGCGTAATAGAGTTCATCTCCCTCGACTTTAAGCATATCTTGCCAAAGGGCTACTTCATACATATCGCCCCAGGGTCGTCCCATATCCAGGTACTTTTCTTTGATCGTATTATTGGAAACCAGACCATCGCTGTAATTGATCAAGTTGATTCGCGTAGATGTCTGAAATGCTTCTATCACCTCTTTTTTATCAGCTTTCCGGGTAAGGCGGACATTCCAATAATGCAGGTGGCTAAGGGTTTGAGGTACTTTCACCGCCATGGTTACTACATCCAGTTCAGAGTCCACGCTCTGAGCGTCCGGTCCCTGGTGGCTGGGAATATCTTTCTCCGGAACGAGTGTATTCATGATGCCCCCTAAATGGCTTTCCCAAGGATCTGTAGCCCTGCGTAGCAGTGTACCACGAGCACTTTGCAACAACCCTACTTTTTTGAGAGCAGTAAGCGTACGCAAAATGGAGGTGGTGTTACAGGAGACCACCCGGGTACTGTCCCGGTTCAGGGCGGAGGCATAGTTATTTTCCGCACTAAAGGAGTGACCGGTAGTTTCGTGTTTTTCTCCACCTTGCAGGATAAATTTTATTCCCTGCTCCTTATATATTTTTACATTTTGTGCGGCTATCTTCTTTGGCGTACAATCTACCACCAGGTGAGCAACCCCTAATAGGTCTGCCATATTACCAGCCAGGGGAATACCGGCCTTTTGCATGTAACCACTGGCATCTTCGGTAGCTGCATAAACAGGGTATCCTTTCTTTACCGCAGCTTGAATGCGCCAGTCGCTGATCACATCACATACCCCGGCTAATTCCATATCGTCTTGTCGCGCGATTGCATCGGCTACTCTTTTGCCGATTACGCCATATCCTATAAGTGCTATTTTCTTTTTCATCTTGTTATTGATTTTTAATTGTAGTATGAATGTTATTTATGTTGGACAGTCCGAATACGATCAGCACAAAGCTCTGACCGATCTCCATCATCACTAAAATTTTGGCAGGGGTAGTTATTGGCACAATGTCACCATAACCGATGGCCGCAAATGTTACCACGCTGAAATAAAACGTCTCGAATAAATACTCGAAGTAATTGAAGCTTTCAAAAGGTTTAAAGCCCTTAAAAGAAGATGGATTGGCAGCGACCAGACAGGTAAAGTCTGCAGCATAGGAGAAAATAATGAGCATAACCAGCAGCCCGAAAATCCAGAGAAGTTGCCCGAAAGAATGACATTGTTTAATGGACTTATTGACCTGCCTGAAGGTGAAAAATGTAAAGTAACCGCTCTTAATAAAAGTGAGAAAGATAACAATATAAGGCACCCAACTTAGTGCATGATCTACAAACTGCATAAGATACACGTACACAAGCGCTACTATCGCAACCAACAAAAGAGCCGGACGCATTCGTTTAAGCAGTTGTTTTAAGAAATTACCCGTGTTTATTTTATAAGTCATCATGTATCGTCAGTTAATCACCTGAGCTGCTTTTCCTGATTGTCGAAGAATAATTACACCTATCACACCGGCAAGTACTGAAGCAAATAAAATGGTCAGTTTGGCAATGAATGTATATTCCTCTTTTTGAAAGGCCAATTCCGTGATAAACAGTGACATGGTAAAGCCAATGCCTGCTATCATGGCTACTCCGGAAATGTGTCTCCAGGAAACCTCTTGCTGCAACTCTGCCAGCCCAAGCTTGACTAAAAGCCAACCGGCTCCTAAAATCCCGGTAAATTTCCCTACCAAAAGGCCAAACGTAATACCCATGCTTACCGGGTGACTCAAAATTTCAATTATATCCCCATGGATATGAATACCGGTATTGACCAGGGCAAATATTGGTAGAATGAAAAACCCTACTATGGGCGCCAGGTGATGCTCTATCTTTTGCAAAGGAGTTTCCGCGTCATCTGATTTTTGTTTGATTTCTTCCAAAATCCCAAGTTGTTCTTCCGAGATGAAATTGCCCTTGATGGCTTTTGTTTCTAAAAATTTTAGATGAAGCTTTTGAAGGTTTTTCAGGTAATCCTCTTCCTTGATTTTGACCCTGCCGGGAATCGTAAAAGCAGTGAGAATACCTGCAATCGTAGGATGTACTCCTGAGAAGAAAAATGCCAGCCAAACACCTCCAATCCCGATAAGTGCATAAAACCAGGCTTTACGAACGCCAATATAATTACCGCCAACCAATAGCAGTATGAACAGTACACCGTGAAGTAAATCCACATAAGAAATACCGGAAGTATAGAAAATAGCAATGATGAGTACGGCACCAAGGTCATCAACTATGGCTAGTGCTACCAAAAAAACTTTGAGCCCTGCCGGTACACGATCTCCCAATAATGAAAGCACTCCAATGGCAAAAGCAATGTCTGTAGCCATGGGGATACCCCAGCCGTGCTCGGTAGCAGCATTGAAGTTGAAAATAAGATAAATGGCTGCCGGAACTACCATGCCGCCAATAGCTGCTCCGATAGGCAAAATAGCTTTTCTGAAAGAAGACAGTTTTCCTCCTATAATTTCCCTTTTCAACTCCAGGCCTACCTGTAGGAAGAAGATTGCCATTAAGCCATCATTTACCCAAAGTAGTAAAGTCTCGGAAAGGGAGAATGAACCAACACCTATTGATATTTCGGTGTGAATAAAATCCTGATATGATCCTTGAAAGGGAGAATTGGCCCAGATCATGGCTGCCAGTACCGCTAGAAAAATCGCAATACCGGAAGCTGACTGGTTGTTTACCAGATTATTTAAGGAGTTGTTTAGGCGGGTAATCATTTGGACTCCTCCTTTTCTAAGTCCTTGTTTTTGTACTCCTGGATGATTAGCCGATTGCCTTTGTCATAGGTGAAATAATTCCACACCCAGTTCAGTGCTACCATCAGCTTATTTCGGAAACCGCTAATGGAAAAAAGATGTACTACCGACCATAACAACCAGGCGATATACCCACCAAACCGAAATTTACCCAGATCGGCTACCGCCCTTCTTTTACCGACAGTGGCCAGTGACCCTTTATCCAGATAACGAAATGGTTTTGAATATTCTCTACCCGCAATTCTGTACTTAATCACTTCACCCAGATACTTACCCTGTTGGATGGCCACCTGTGCCACCTGAGGATGGCCTTTGGGTGTTCTTTGGCTGACTACTGCAGCTATATCGCCAATGGCAAAAATATTGGTGTATCCTTTTACCAGCAGGGTGTTATTCACTTGAAGCCTGTTTCCCCGAACAATACTTTCTTCTCCAATACCTTCAGGAAAATCTCCTGTTACCCCGGCAGTCCAGATCAGATTCCTAGCGTAGAGTTTCTTTCCTGAATTTGTTGAGACAGCCGATCCATCATAATGTTCTACTGCTTCCTCAAGCATAACCTGTACGCCCAGCCGGGTCAAATATTTCAGTGCCTTTTCTGAAGCTTTGTCAGACATGGATGCCAGCAATTGATCACCTGCCTCCAGCAGATAGATATCCATTATTTCGGAGGAGTATTCCGGATAATCTCCCGGTAATATATATTTCTTGAATTCTGCAAGGGCACCTGCCATTTCAACCCCGGCAGGGCCTCCACCCACTATAATAAAATTGGTGAGAATGTCTTTTTCATGTTCATCACAGGTGATAGCTGCCTGCTCCAGGTTCTGGATCATGGTATGGCGAATATTCAGGGAATCCTGAATGCTTTTCATGCCCAAGCTCCACTTTTCAATATCGGTCAAGCCAAAAAAATTGGTTTTAGTCCCAGTGGCTATAACCAGGAAATCATAGTCAATGATACCTTTATTGGTTAATACCCGGTTTTGTTTTGCTTCTATTTGCTGAACTGTGGCGTACCTGAATATTGTATTTTTATTACCACTGATTTGTTTGCGAAATGGGAATACGATGCTATCCGGCTCCAGGCCACTGGTAGCCACCTGATAAAATAGTGGCTGGAATTGATGAAAGTTATGTCTATCAACCAGCACAACCTGTATCCTACTTCTCTTTAATGCCTTAGCAAGAGCAAGTCCCGCAAAGCCTCCTCCAATAATGACAAGCCGGGGCATATTGGTTTCCGGTAAGCAAACCATCTCATCTGTATTACAATATTCATTCATAAACATGCATTTTTAAAGGGTGTTCTTGCAATTTTTGCCAGTACAGATGCTCAAACAGGCTTGACAAATACATGCCAAAGGTGAAAGCAAATAGAAGTTCTTCCAGGGGTACTCCCAATATGAGTATATGCGTCAAAGCATCCAGGTTCCAGTAGAGGTTCACATACTCGGGGAAAAATGGTAAGATGCTACCGAAATAAATAAAGTACAACAGGGTAAATAGAAAACCACCGATCCATATCTTGCCTTTAAGATCAGGGCGACAGTATAAGGTGGCAATTGCACCGGTAAACATGGCTATAATGCCACAATAAATATGGTTTAAGCTGGTGAAATAAGCCAGGATGAGAAATACTACCGGAGGAACAAACAAGATATACCGATGCATCCGATGGCGTCTATGCGTGCGTTCTGATGGGTGCATTTCAACGGTTACTTTTTTAAAAACCAACTGATATAGCACTGACCCTATGCCCCCAATCGCAAACGAAAAGATCAGGCTTTCAATATCAAAACCTGTGCTTTTAGCTAAATCAAAAAGTGAAGGAGGATTCCAATATTGAGGAACAAATAATGGTTCTGTCAGGCCAAAAGGCATAGTGATGAGGCTCATTTTGAGCATCACCTTTCTATAATCTTTTCTAAATAAAAAGATCATTCCCCATACTGCAAGAATGATCAAAGACCAAATCAGCCATACATAGTCTATCATCCTTACTAAATCATCGGTATTTTTTATTAAAAGATATATTGTAGACCGTAGCTATGAGTGCGCCAAATAACCAGCCCAGTATGAACATTTCTACCAGTCCGATGAGTGCTTCGGTCCAGGGTACGTCCATTCTGATGATGGGGCTGGTGTCAAGTCCGTGGAGCAAACTGTTAAAAAACAGGATGGTACCTTCACGGCCTACAGTGGCCATCAGTATAATACAGCCCAAGTAGAATACCACACCTGCTACCCCCCAAGCCAATGCGAATTTTTTAATGTTGATGTGTTGCATGATCGTTTTCGTTTTTGGATTGATTTTGCTGGCTTCCGTCATGTCCAGAATGGTCTCCATGACTTCCCAACATAAATAGGTGGCCCACAAAAAATACAATGATGAAAATAAATAGCGAGTTAGTTCCATTAAAGCCGAAAACCGGCAATAAGAAGAGCAGCAGGAAGATGCCCAGGCATCCAACCAGCATCCATATCATATGATTATTTCTCATAGTTTAGTTTTTTAGTGGTGACCAGGATGAATATCTACTCCCATATTTTTTTTATTTCTCATCATTGTTTCTTTGTCCATCATGCCTTCTTTGTGCATCATGTCCATCATCTGTCCCATCATATTGGGTTTACCTTTCATCGTGGTCATCATGTGGGCACACATGGACGAATCCGAGTCAGCCATGTTCATCATTTTGGTCATCATACTATGCATCATATCAGGCTTATCTTTCATCATAGTCGTCATTTGATCATTGTCCTACATCATCGCATTCATCATCTGCTCATTGCCTTTCATCATCATTTGGGTATGATCATCCTCCATCATTTTGGTCATCAATTGTTCAGCGTATTCATGATCGGAAATGATGGTATTAAATATTTCATTTCGGGTGTCATCATTCTCTAACATTGTGCTTACGTCCTGTTGCTGACAGGCAGATAAAGCCGCTATCAGTAAAGTGAGTGTCACCACTGTTTTTAACATATTTTTCATATCGTTATCGGTTAAGGTTAATACTTAGTATAGGTATATCGGCATGGTTTGCCAGGTTTTCGGTAATGCTCTTTCCTATCAGGTTAAAAAAGCCGGTCCTCCCATGTGTAGTTAATGCAATAAGGTCAGCATTTACAGATTCGGAAAACTTTAGAATGCCGCGTTCTTCATTTAGCGAATTGTAGATGTTGGTGGTGCAGGTTCCTCCGCGAGGACAGGTTTCATGAAAAGCATGCATTTTCTCAAGGCTCCTGTCCGTCTCCTCAAATGAAAACGGCACATTGACATAAAGAAGATGCATATTGGATTCGTTGAGATCAGCGAACTTCACCACTGTCTTGAAAGGTTCTTTGACATCTTCTTCAAAATTGGATGCAAAAACCACATTGTTAACGGGCCACTTAGACTTTTCTTTGATGATCAAAACGGGTACAGTAGCATCTCTTAGTACCTTTTGCGCATTCGATCCGATAAACATTTCTTTTGCACCCGATGCACCATGCGAACCCATGACGACAAAATCATGATGGTGGAATGGGATATGTTTGAGAATTTCCTCTCTACCCACATCAAATACGAGAAACTGTTTGCCCTTCAAACCTTTGGTTTCCACTTTATTTACCAGCTTATTAAGCTCGCTCTTCGCATGCCCGATTTCCTTTAATGTTTCGGGAAATCGCTGCTCCTTCTCCTTATCAAGTTTAACCCACGGCACAGGCGTGATTTGTAGGTGCAAAAAATGAATTTCCGCACCTGATTTTTCTGCTATGGCAATGGCAATATCTGCCGCTCGATTAGCTGTTTCTGAAAAGTCGGTAGGTACTAAAATATTTTTCATAAGTCTCTGTTCTCCAAGTCGGGTTCTAATGATTTTACTTTGACCACCTCACTAACCTCTGTGATATAAATAATGCCGTCCCCTGAGTGGGCTGTTTTTCCATTTTGATGTATAATCTCTAGTGCTGTCTTCACTTCCTTATCTGGTAAAACAACTTCCAGTTTTGCTATTTTAGCATGTGAAAATGGGTGCCTCAAAGACGGAAAATCCTTGCGCTCATCCGTGTAGTGCCCTGTTCCCTCTCCTTCAAAGACGGTTAGGCAACAAATTCCTTCTTGACGCAAATGATTTACAATATCAGGTAATCGATTCGGCCTGACGAAAGCTTTTATTTCCTTCATTTTAACAAGGTCTTTTTTATGTCTTCATATTCTTCTTTACTGATTTCTCCTTTAGCGTACCTCTTTTTCAAAAGATCCAATGGAGTTTCCTTTTTCGTTTTTTGCCCTGGTATTTCCCAGGGCGTTGCAAAAATCCAAACGATAAAAATCACCCAAATCACCCACCAGATGATGTGCATACCGCCATAATGTCCTTCAAACCAATGCATAATATTTATTTTTAAATTTTATTAACTTTTAAAATTACAGTATCAAGCCACTAAGGACTTGCACTTATTCAAATTTAGCATATTGCCCCGCTCTCTTTTTTTGAAATCTTGACTTTGATGTATGATATTCTGCTATCAAAACATCAATAGCTTAGTGGTTATAATCACCCAGGATCATAACTGTACCCATACCTACTACCCTCAATCCGGCCATTACAGGAACCCTTCATTTACCACGAAAAAGTCCGGGTCTGCCCCCTAGAGCCATACTGAATTTTTCAGGATTCTTCTTAAATACCTGGAGACATTCTTCACTGTTGAAGTAATACATCTCATCATTATTTGAATACAGAAGTGCTGCATTTACGTCAACGCTATTCTCACAAACAGGATCAGCATGTTTCTTAGATGTCTGGTGATGATGACCCACCGAGCAGGAGGTATTTATGATCATTGTAAACCACGCCAAAGTATATAATATTGCTTTTCTTAAGGTTAACATGACCTATACATTTTGTAAGACATCGAGTAATTTCTGGCGAGTATTCAAAGCCACTATTTCAAGTTCTTCATTGGCAATTGCCTGCATAGAGCTTATCGGGTCTACAACTGACACCTCGATATGACCATCCATAAGATCCTGCACAAACACATTACAGGGTAACATGGTGCCTATTTTATCTTCGGCCTTTAATGCTTTAAATGCGTACTCGGGATTACATGTCCCTAATATCTTGTAGGTATTAAAATCAATGTTAAGTTTGTGTTTCATAGTTTCCTGAACATCGATCTCGGTTAATACTCCAAAACCCTCTCTGCCCAATTCTTTAACCACATGATCTACTACATCCTGAAAAGAACTGTTTTTAACAAGTTTACTGTGATAATACTCCATGAAAAATCTTAATAAATTATAGTGTTAGATCTAATACCAACTGGTGAATATGTACTTTAATATTTTTGCTTTCCGAAAGCCTGTTTTGAAGAAATTCTGCACTAACCTCAAATGTTAACCCAAGCACACATTTGAGGTGTGACCCTCCTTCAATATGTTCCAGGGAACCTATTCCACTTATTGGCAGATCTGACGTTTTATAGTTAAGGGTTGCCCTAAACTCAAAAGTTTTAGGTGAATGCTTGCCTGTATCTATCTTATCTTCACCTTCACCACTTTTTGTGATGTTCAGCTGCCCCGCCAATATAATTTTAGCATCCTCCATAGAGGAAATGACGCGTCCAGAGAATCTACACCGGAATACAAAGAATTGGCGGGAAGGGTCATTTTAAAACAAGCCTCTTTGTAACCCAGTTCTGCAATAGTTCTTGAGAATGCAGGTTGATTACAGAGTCACCAACTGGAACAATCAGCAACACACGGCCATTAGCTGTATGATATAAATCCTGAGCTTTTGCCATATTTACGCTAAAGAAAATCATACATATAATAGCCAATGTGTAAAGTATATTCCTTGTAAAAGAGTCATTTCCCCTTTATGACCGAAATGTTAAAATTGGTTTGATTCATAGCTTTTCTTTTTATTCAGTCTTTATCAAAAATAAGTGGATTAATGCATGATCTTTTTTCGAAATCTTGTCTTTATTGTATGAGAGTAAGGTTATCATTTTCAACCCATTTTTTCACCAGACCCATCTCTCAACTTGTCAGAAAGTCTCCTGAATAGTGCCTTGTTTTGAAGGTTACTATTGTCAATGAGTAGTCCTTTCAAACCATCTTTTGTTTCGATCCCATAAATAACAGACTTACCTGCTGCATCTTCATTTTCATCAAACCGGTAGAACTCTGAAATATTCAATTCCTCAATTTGAAAGCTGGCACACAGATCCTTACATTCCAGGCAATCTTCCTTCCTGTTGAAATTATAGGTGTAGCCTTTTTCTCTTAAGTCGCCCAGTGCTTCAGATAAGTTCTTGTAGTACCGGTTCTCGTTTTTCATTACTTCTTTATAATCAGATACAGAAAGACCGGTAACACGCTTGAATTGACTGGATAGGTAATGGACGGAACTGTATCCGAGCTTAACAGCAATCTCACTTAAGTTCAGTTCATCATACTTTATCAGTTCTTTCACCCTGTCCACTCTTTTGTTTATGTAGTAGGTCTCTATCGTAAGCCCCTCAATTTTTGAAAAAAGCTTGCTAAGAAAATTGTAGTTTTTACCTATTTCGTGTGCCAGAAAATCAGACAACATCACCTCTTTGGTAGATTTTTCAAGGATTTCTATATAGTGTTGAATTCCAAGCTTAATCTGTTCCATCAGGACTTCTTCTTTGTCTTCAAGAAGTTCAAATCCATACGAATTTAATCTGCTGGCTATTTTTTCCTTGCTAAGATTATCTGGCACTTGGATAGCAACATACCCAAGCCGTATCGTTGAAATTAATGCTCCAAGTTCCTCTAATTCATTTTGTACAACCAAAATACATCTTGGGCATACCATATTTTTTATATTAAGAATTAATGTTTTCATCTGTTCAATGGGTTAAACTGAAAATATGCAATCGCCAATATTACTCGTGCTTAAATCACATTAAATCAACAAATTCCTTGCTGTTTTCCTGTGATTGCAATGCCGCTCCATTCAATACTAGGAAGGCTATTACGAATACGATTGCATAATTCGAGTTAATCTTTTTCTAATTCTGAATAGAATCCAGTGATCGCGAAAGTCTATAACCGGTCAAAATTATATTTTTCATTCACAAATGAATGTTTTTAACGATAACTTAAGGCCGAAAATACTTTGCTCTGCATAGAAAAAACGGTTAAGAATAATTGAATAAATTTAAAAATGACGGCAAAGTTTCCGAAACAGGATAACGCAGACTTCACCACCTACTTAACAGATGAATGCTAATTGAGGAAGGATTGAATAAAAATACGAATATGGATACCACTTAAAGGTGGGGGCAGATTCGTAAATAAAAATGGAAGTAATTGTTGATTAAAGGTTTTTTCTTTAAAATTTATTGCAAAAACCTGATAAAACATGTGAAAGACAGGAGTCTCCACAGGCAGTTCTCTTATCTCATATTTGATCAACGAAGCATATAGGTTTTTCACTTCTTCGTCACAGCACTCGTCTTCCTCGCTACCATCATCTGGCTGACTATCTTCGTGATGATGATCATTAGCCACATCATATTGCTCATGCTCCTGGTCTTTTATAGAATGATGATCCGCTTCTTTAACAAAAGTAGGGTAATTTCCCCAAGAAATTAATCCAAAATCACAAAGGGCATCGCAAACAAACACACTTATAAACCCAGCAAGAAGCAGGGTTATCACAATTTGTTTTATATTATGCAATTTCTTTATCAAAACCGTTGGGCATTAAATAATTATAGCATAAAGATCGTGAAAATCAGGTATAAATCAAAAGATGAAAATTATGTAAAAACATGATTATTGTCACTGTTTCGAAGCATTATCCTTCAATGACTATGACTTTCTTCTAAATCAAGGAAATTGCCTTGGGGTCCTACCGCTTCTATATGTACCAATTGAGCCCCATAATGACCTGCACGTGACACAGAATAGCCAGATACAATAAGAAAAAAGGCAACCACTACAACGGCCCAGCGTTTTTGTTTGAAGATAAACTGACTGATGATTTGTGTCACAAAACCAATTATACTTAAGTATATGGTCCAATCGGCCCATAAATCATGCTGTGCGAGCACTTGCTTGGCATGCAAGGTTAAATCATGGGTATGTGGGTGAAAAGTTCTTCCCGAAAGATAGGCTCCCAGTGCACCAAAAAAAACAAGCCCGGTGATTACCCAATCTATTTCTATTTTTAGAAAAAAAACATTCACAAAGGCCAAAATAGCACCAATTAATAATAATACTATAGGAAAATGAACCATGAGCGGATGCAGATTTGGGAAATCATTCAAACTCGCAGTTAGTTTTTTTTCCTCATTTAGGATAGTCTTCTCCTCTGGTGTATCTATAGAATGTGAATCGTTTACTAGCCTTTCAGCGTTGATGGTGTCTTGATGAGCATTTTCCTCATGCTGCTCGCCATCATGGGCCAAAACTGTAAAAAGCGTAAAAGTTAAAAATATTATGGTCCAAAACTTCTTCATATCTGTTGTATTTTATTTACTTATAAATATACCCTTTTTTATAAGTAAGCCCTTTACAAAATCCCATTTAAAATGTATAATATTACTACCTATCTACGACTACCTGGCATTTATTTGGATTCACTTGCCCATCTTAAAATTTCTTCAATATAAGCTCCTTGATCCACTCTCAATCCATTTAAATTACCCTCTTTTATACTACTGGTCTAGGCCCCTTTAAAAGGACAATTTGAGAAGAAAGCTGTAATTTTCAATACATTTCTATTTGATTAAGATGCCAACCATCACTTTTTAATAAATTCTGAAGTTGTTTTCTACGTTTCTTTACCGAATCTTCTCCTTCATTTTCACTATTGCTTTGAACTTTAGGAATAAATGCCTCCCCCATTGAACTTAAATAATTATCAATAGCCTGATTGAGAGGTTTCAGTTTATTTAATGGTTGAGTAGGATCATTTTGAAGGGAGGTAAGCATTGCATTTAGCTCCCACAAGCCAACCGAAAAAGAAGCTTTTTTATCTAAACTATAAAAGTAATGCACCACAGGGTAGGCCAAATGATTCTGATTATGTTGGTTGATCCTATTTCTTATGTTATCTGTGTTTTCATATAAGCAGTTTATCCTTTCATCATAATTATCAAGCCCCATTATGTCGGTAATAGAATGTGCAAGTGACCTTTTAAAAATAACAGCAGAAGACACAGAGATAAGATAGGTCATAGCAGTGGTGATAAAAATAAATCCGGAAAAAGGAAAGAATGCAATAACTATTTGCCAAGTAGACGAACCAGGCTTAAAGTCTCCATTGCCCATAGTAGAAAGTACGTACCCACTGTAGTAAAATTTATCTGAAATAGAAGCCATTTCATGAGTAGAAGTGTTTACAACTGAATCGCTATCGCTTACAAGAAGTAAAAAAAAACCAAGCCACAACCCACCAATCCACCATATAATAAGAGAGAGAATTACCGAAACCCCAGAATAATTAAGCACTTCCCTATTCTTCAGCAAACGGCTTAATTTTAGAAATACTGTCGATATTAGGGCTGATATCATCGATGAAACAAAACCTGCTCCACTTATGGATAGAACTGTAATGAAAAAATCCCATATAATTATTAATAGAAGCAATATTGCAAAAAACAGTATAATTATATTCATCTTCGTTTAATTCTAAATTTTAGTTAAACAAATAGTTAAGGAATGTTCCCATTAGTTTCAAAAGTTGCGTTTATAACTTTTTATGTAAAATATCACTATCAAAAGGATATAATTTGCTTAACAAAACCGTTTCTCGCTAATTCACCTTCCTAGCAATCATAGCTTTGGAAATTTGTTTTATATTTTTGATTCCTGAGGCTCCCAATAATTCCTTCAATCCATTAATTGTATTTTTATGATAATTTGCCACTTTTTGCTTTTTATCACTGATTACGAGTGAAGCAACACGATCAGCCTTCATTGTAGTGATACCCGTAGGGCAGGTATTGAGATTACACTTCAATGACTGTACACATCCAAGGGCGAACATCATTCCTCTTGCACTGTAGCAAGCATCCGCACCTAGTGCCAAAACTTTAAATATATCAAATGATGAAATAATCTTCCCACTGGCAAATAATTTTATTTCTTTTCTTAGACCATACCTAATCAATGTTTGGTTCGCCAAATGAAGGGCTCCATCTAACGGGGAACCAACCCAATGTAATGAGTCCACATTTGCTGCTCCTGATCCCCCCTCCCCTCCATCTATAGAAATAAAATCAGGAAATTTATTTTGATAAGAAAAGGCTTCTATCATAGAATTGAAATCAGATTCTCTTCCTATGCAGAGCTTAATTCCTACAGGTTTTCCCTTAGATAATTGGCGGAGTTTATCCAAAAAGCTAATTAACTCATCGTTTGTTGAAAAAGAACTATGGTAGGCAGGAGAATGAATTTCTGTATGTGCTTTAATTCCCCGGTATTTAGCTATCTCATCAGTATTCTTTTTTGCTGGTAAAATTGCACCGAAACCGGGCTTAGCACCCTGTGAGATTTTTACTTCAATCATTTTAACAAATTCATTTTGACAAATCTGTTCAAACTTTAAATCTTCAAAATCTCCATTTTCACCCCGGCAGCCAAAATAACCAGTACCAAACTGGAAGATGAGGTCTGCCCCATATTCGTTATGATAGGCTGTTAGGCCTCCCTCTCCAGTGTTTTGAGCGAAACCACCAATCTTTGCCCCACCATTTAAGGCAAGCGTTGCGTTCTTGCTTATGGAGCCAAAGCTCATCCCTCCTATGTTTAGAATACTGCATAGATAAGGTTTTTTACACAGTGAACTGCCTACATTTATTCTAAAATTCTCTTCAACATTTTGTTCTGGATATTGTGCATGAAGCATCCACTCTCGCCCAAATCTCTTATATGAACTTTGTGTACCAAAAGGTTGACTTATCAATTCATTGGATGCACGCTTGTAAACTATTTCCTTCTGAATCCAATTAAAGGGTTTTCCTTCAGTTCTATTTAGAAGCAGTACTTCCTGCAATACATGTCTTTGTTTTTCGAGGAAATTAGATAGTCTTCCGAACAATGGATAAGTTCTTCGAATGGTATCGCCCCTTTGAAAAAAATCAATAGTACCCAAAATAATAAGGGGAACAATTAAAAGTGCGAGCCACCAATGATAGGGCTTCCAAATGATTAACAGGACGATAATCAGCAGGAAGATAATAGTTGTAGGAATAAAATATTTTCTCATGGGTCAAATTATCAATTTTCTCTATTATTGCTATTCGTTTTTAAAAGCCATTTCTCATAAAAGAAAACTAAAAGTAGGAAAATCACAGCTACAGCAATTAAAAATAAATCGGTATTACCTTTGTTCCATAAAAAAGCACTTAACACCACAAAGTCCAAGACTATTGTTGTTAAAAGAATGGCTCCATTTGCTTTAATTTCTTTCCTTAAGTGTTTAAATACGCCCCATTGAATAATTACATCCATAATCAGGTACAAAATTGCCCCTAAAGAGGCAATACGACTCAGATCAAAAAAGATAGTGAGCACGATAGCTATTACCACAGTATAAACCAACATGTGTTGCTGGACGTTACCAGGCATCCCAAAGTGACGATGAGGAATCAGTTTCATGCTTGTTAACATTGCTGTCATCCTGGAAATAGCGATAATGGCAATCCCCACGGTAAACCACAAGCCATACTTTCCAAATGCAGGTTTTGATGCTTCCGCCAAAGAGTAATCTTTCGCCTCAATTATTTTAGGAACCGAAAGGTTTATGGATACTGCAAAGGCTACCAACAAATAAACCACTGTGCAAATTATGAGTGAAATCACTATGGCCCTACCTACATTTTTGTGGGGTTTTACAATTTCTTCTCCACTATTGGTAATGGTGGTAAAACCTGCATAGGCAAGAATGGCTAAGGCCAATGCACCTAAGTAGTTAATCGTTGAATAATCGTTTGAAACACCTTTTGGTACAGCTTCTGAGAGTGAAAAGCCTGCTACCCATAATCCCCCAACAGCAAAAATAACGATACCACCAATTTTAACAATGGCCAGAATGAAGGAGACCCTATCGACTACTTTATTACCTAATATATTGATAATAAATACAATCACTAACAAGGAAACCCCTAAGGTAGGGATCCATAGGCTATTTTTACCCACATCAAATAACTGAAGTGTGTAAGAACCGAAAGTTCTAGCTACCAAGCTTTGGTTGATAATCATTGCAAATGCCATTAAAAGAGCAGCAAATGCAGTTGTTAATCCTTTCCCATAGGCTTTATTGAGGTACATGGCGATTCCACCAGCTGAGGGATAGGCGTTTGACAATTTAATATACCCATAAGCACTTAAACCCGAAATAATTGCGCCTACCAAAAATATGAAGGGGAACAATGCACCGGAGAGTTCCGCCACCTGCCCCAATAAGGCAAAAATGGCTGCTCCAATCATAACCCCAGTTCCAAGCGAGATAGCGCCTGTGAGTGATAGGCTGTTATTCTTATATTTACCCATTATAGAAATAAAAATCTTTTCATGAGTATCACTTTCCTTGAAGGCTTCCTTGTACAGGCAACCCTAAAGTAATCCAGTCATGCATTCCTCCTCTGTAGTACAAAATCTTGTTAGCTGGATAACCTGCGCTTAAAAGGTTCTTTATGGCTATCGATGATTGTGGGCATTGCGGACCATTACAAAAAAATATAGTGGGATTATTTTCATCTAACTCATCCATTCTTTCCACTAACTCGTCATAAGGAATGTATTTTGAACCCGAAATGCTCACCGCACCGGTAGTATCCGGTTTTCGGACATCAATAACGGGCAGATCCTTTTTTTGGTGATGATGTACTTCCAGTTCCCCAACGGTAAGCACACCCTGGGCAACCTGCATTGGCTGAATACTGCACCATGTAGTATCAACTTCTACTAAATCAGGTTCCGTACCTATCTTATTGGGAATCATATGATTTTTTGACCTTTTAGGAGTTCTTATTTCTGTTATGTCCATTTTTCTCTTAATGCTTTTATTAATTAATTCTATTCAGAACATGACTATGGTTTATTGCTGTTCATCATTTCATGCCAGGCACTTATTTTTCCAGTTCTGTTTTTCTTTCTTCAAACTCCGCTTTGTCAATTTCTCCTTTGGCATAGCGGTTTTTGAGTGTCTCCATCGCTGAATTATTATTAGTGTTACCGTCATCAGTAGTGCCAGTATTCCTTTGAAATATGCCACCTTTGCCCAGCGCCACAATTAAAACTACCACGAGTATTGTCCCGATGATCCATCCGTACATCATAATTTGTGTGTTTTAAGTGTAAGTAATACAGGGAAACCTGAGTGAATGACAGGCTTCCCGATTGAAATAGATATAAAACCCTATTGATTAGGATTATCAGATTTTCCTTTTTTCTTTTTATCCATCATTTCATGCCCTTTCATCATTGAATTCTTATCCATAATACCTTTGTCGTGCATCTTTTGCATCATCTTCTTCATCATGTCCGGGTTATCCGTCATTTTCTCCATCATCTGGTCGTGATGCTTTTCCATCATTTCCTTCATCATCATCTTTTTCATGGACTGGTCTTCCATCATCTGTTCCATCATTTGCTTTTTAGCCTCCTTGTCACCCATCATTTTTTCCATCATCATCTGCTTCTTTTCTTTGTCAGCCATCATCTGTTGCATCATCATCCGGCCTTCCTCCTTATTGCCCATCATATCTTTCATCATCATCTTTCGGTGCTCCTGATTTTGCATCATTTGCTGATGCATGGCCTTCATCGCTTCAGGGTTGCCGGAGAGTTTATGCATAAATTTGTTCATCATCTGCTCATCATTCATGATGGCAGCAAAGACCTCTTCCTGCTTGTTTTCCTTTTTCATCATTTTCTCTACGTTTTGCGCTTGCAAAGCGGAGCTTAATGAAAATAAGAGCAGGGTAGCAATGGCTAATATTTTAGTATTCATAATTTTTATTGTTTAATGGTCTATAATTTATTTTTAATCTGGGATGGATTGTACCTGAGCCTGCAATATTGTCCCATTTCTTCGTTCATGTCCATCGAAGTGGTATCGCTCATCATGTGTTCGTCAGACTGCCCATCCTCATGCATGTGATCATTATCAGCTTCCATCGTTTCAGTTTGTTCATCATTCATCATGTCGCCATGATTCTGATCCGCATTTTGACTATGATTTCTACAGGAACTGCTAAGAGCTACCATTATTAAAAGAGTAAAAATAATTGATGATTATTATGTTTGGCTTTTTCATAATTTGACATTTGATTTTTCTATGTGATCTAATATTTGATGCAGCCTTTCCTTGGCCTTGGTACCCATCGTGGTAAGCTTTTCATTTTTAGCCAATGAAAAAGTCACGGTTGGATCTGCCACTGACACCTCTATAATTCCTTCATTGTCCATTTCCTGCACAATAACATTGCACGGTAGCATTATTCCAGCCTTATTTTCGGTAGATAATGCTTCCAAGGCGAGTTCGGCATTGCAAGCACCCAATATTGTGTATCGATTTATTTCTTTTCCTAGATTTTCCTGAATATGATCATGAAGATTAAAGTGATTGACAACCTTAAGCTCCATCTGATTCAATGCATCTCTTACATTTTGCACGGCAACTTCAAAGGTTAGCGAGCCGTACCTTCTGCTTAAAGCGTAGGGCGTATGCATGCTTTCCTTATAATTTTCCTCAGCTATTTTATTTTTATCGCTCATGACAGGGGGTTATAGACTTTCAATGACTTACTTCAACCTGGCTTGAATTTCCTTGGCTATTTCAGAGAGACCCTCGTTTTCTACCGCCTGCATGGAGGCTACCGGGTCCACTGCCGCGACTTCAACGCCATTATTAACTTGCTGTACAATTACATTGCAGGGCAGCATCGCTCCAATTTTATCTTCAGCTAATAATGCTATATGAGCGAAAGGCGGATTGCATGCACCCAGAATCTTGTAAGGCCGAAAATCTTTATCCAGCTTTTTCTTCAGGGTTTCTTTTACATCGATCTCGGTAAGGATTCCGAACCCTTCTTCTTTCAGGGCGTCCGTTACTTTTTGGATCGCTTCCTCGAAGCTTGCGTCTTTCAATGTTTTTTCGTGATAGTATTTCATCTTTCAATTTTTTAGTTTTCTATCCAATGGGATTGTAGTGATTTAAATCGTAAAATGATGTAACAATTGTTACATAACTGTTTAGCTACTCCCTTAAAACGTTGTCTATCGCTTTGAGACGATCAATTGCTACCTTCCAACCTTTAGATCAGCTAGCTAGTCATTAATGTTTCGTGTTTCTTCATCTAACTTACCTTCAAACTCAGGTAAGGGTCTGTTTTTCTTTTCCTCTTCTGTCTCCACCACACCATTTTCTCTGATGTCGTTGATCAACCATTGCATTTCCATAATTTCCCTACGTTGGGCTTTAATAATTTCGTTAGCGAGTTTCCTTACCCGTACATCCTTTATTTGCGCGCGCTCACTTGTCAAAATTGCAATTGAATGATGTGGAATCATACCTTCCATATAGTCTACCCCAGTGACGGTGACCTGACTTCTTACCAATCCTATACCACCGACAATAAATACAATACCCAACCCGATTATTGCGATGTTTGCCCCTCGGTTTTGATACATATTCAACATATACAGGAGCATTATGATGATCATAGCTCCAGCCATTATCAGGGTCATAAAAAGCCTTGTTTCGCTAAACCAGAAATGATCAATAATTTGGTAAGAATGGGTGTACATTAAAAAGAACATCGCCAACATTGATGTGGCAATCATCGCAAAAAATTTAATATAATTGTTGCTGTGTTTTTGGTTATTTTCCATCTTTTTAAGTTTATATAGTTTAATTGGTTTAAAATTAAATAGATTGATCAAAATCTCATAGATAAGCCTCCACCAGCACCAAAGCGATTGTCATAACTACCCATAAGTGAGAAATTTCTGGATAGAAAATATTCCACGCCGGCAGACCATGTTGTTTCTCCTTTGTAGTCAATCGGCTCATTGGTACCTTCTTCCGTCAAAGTATTTACCCAGCCGAAATCGGCCTGATATTCATAATTACCAAAAATGGCTGTACGTGGAAAAATCATGATCTCCCGGCTTACTCGGATTTCAGGCCTTAATTTATTATCCATCCTTACATCCAGGTTGAACATATAAGGTGTAAAGAACCGAATACCCGCAATAGCGGTTGCTGAAATTTCATCCAGGCTATTCTTTGTTTCATTTTCCAGGTTCACCCCGGCAAATACCCGGAAGTAATCATATAAATATCGTTCATAGGTAAATTCAGCCTCCATGTTTTCATTGTAACCAACCTCGGCATTCAGGTTGAATTGGTTTCTTATATTGGAGGATACGAGGTTCAGCTCAGTCATGTGTGAAGCGACATCAGCCATCCCCCAGTTATAAAAGCGGTTGCCTTCTTTAAATAAGATTTTGGCCGGGTATTTTGCCAAACGTGGATCGCGCTCTGTATCGTAGCTCACTGCCCTGGCCATACCACCAATCATGTGATAAAGCACATGGCAGTGCAAAAACCAATCACTATCTTCAATAGCGTCAAATTCAATTACCGTTTTCTGCATGGGAGGCACATTTACAGTGTGTTTTAAGGGCGAGTATTCACCATGCTTGTTGATAACCCTAAAAAAATGACCATGAAAGTGCATAGGGTGATGCATCATCGTCAGGTTATTGAAAGTGATTCGCACTTTTTCCCCTTTTGAAATCTTGATCATGTCCGCCTCAGACAGAGGGACACCGTTCATGCTCCAAATGTACCGCCACATGTTACCTGTCAGGTTGAGCAATATGTCTCTTACGGGTTTGTCCTCATCTATGACGGTACTAGAAGGGGCTTTTAAATAATCATAATTATATTCGGAGAACATATTCATACCCTCCATTTGATCTTCGGCTGCAGCTTTGTCCATGTTCATGCCATTTGCATGTCCCATTTGGGAATGATCCATGCCTTCCATATGAGAACCCATTTTCTCTTCACCTTTCTTCATATTATGGTTCATCTCCATATGCTTGATTCCCTCCATATTCATTTCATCATTCATCTGCATTCCCCAGTTTTTCATTAATTCATGAGGTTCCTCTTCAGCAGGATTAAATTTCATAGCGGGAGCGCCCATACGCATGTCCATCTGTGCCATTTGTTTCATCATTCCAATTTTGTCTGGTCTTTGAACCTCAGGTGCACCAATGACCTCACCCTTTCCTAAGAAAGCTGAAGTATATCCGGATCCATCCTGAGCAGTAGCCCTGAATTCGATTTTTCCTGTTTGGGGAATAGTGACGATAAAATCATATGTTTCTGCTATACCGATGAAGGTTTTATTACGCTTTACCGGCACTACGTTGAGTCCATCAGCAGCGACTAAAAGTGGATCTTCCCCTCCAAAAGTCATCCAAAATTGAGAAGAGGCCGCACCATTGATGATGCGTAAACGCACCTTTTCTCCTGGCTCAAATTGAGGGTATTCCTGAACTTCCTGCCCATTGTTCAGAAAAGCAGGGTAATATATATCTGCTATATCGGCACTTTCCATACGTTGCTTCCAGAAATTGAGCTGAGCCCCAAAACCTCCTCTTGCAATGACCTGATTTAATGGGGTAGCAGTCCCTTTTTTAATATTGTACCATTCATTGCCTCGTTTGAGGTTTCTCAATACGTTCATTGGCTTTTGATTGGTCCAATCGGAGAGCACCATGACTAATTCTTTATCAAATTCTATGGTTTCCTCAATGGGATCTATAATAATGGAACCATACACGCCACTTTGCTCCTGTAGCATAGTGTGGCTATGGTACCAGTAAGTGCCAGATTGTATTAGTGGAAACTCATATTTTTGAGTTTCACCAGGTTCTATAGGCGGAGTAGTTAAATAGGGTACCCCATCATAAAAGTTAGGCAATAACAGACCATGCCAGTGAACGGATGTTTCCACATCCATTTCATTTTTCACATAAATCACGGCATAACCACCTTCCTTAAACCTGAGGTTAGGTCCGGGAATATCACCATTGACCGTCATTCCCATGGTTTCCTTTCCAGCCTTATTCACTAGCTCCTGTTTAATAGTCAGGTTATAAACTGAAGTATCTGATTGTGCTGTTACTGCTACCCCTAATAGTAAGAGTAAAATTGTTAAAGCAAGGCTGCGTTGTAATGGCATAAGTTAATTTTTAATTCTTTTAGTTATACAATAAGGTTTTCAGTAAATCAATAATCATTCCTTTATTCAATTTTAAGGATGTAAAACAATCAATCTATCCTTATATTGTTTATGATATTTTGATTAAAATGTATAAAATTTTAACTTTTTTTTTAAAAAATTAGATTTTTGGCAAACCTTCCTGAGAATTAGAATCAGTTCCTCCTCTTTTTTTATACGCACTAATGGAAAAACCAGTAACCTTTTTGAATTGGTTAGATAAATAATGAACGCTGCTGTACCCCAATTTTATGGCAATTTCGGAAACATTAAGCTGACCATATTCCAGAAACTCTTTTACTTTTTCAATGCGAATATGGATGTAATATTTCTCTAGGGTTTCTCCTGTTTCTTTAGAGAACACTTTGCTGAGGTAATTGTAATTCTTATCAATTCTTGATGAAATGTATGCTGATAATTTTATATTATTTTTAGGTTTTTTTTGCACGAACTTCAGGTAATCCAATACTGCGATTTTGATCTGCTCTATTAAAATTGTCTTTTTGTCATAAATAAGTTCAAATCCGAACTTTTTTATTCTTAAATCGATTTCTTCCAGTGAGATGGTAGCCGATATTATCACTTCGGCACAACCCAACCTAACAGACTGTATATCAACACCACAAACCTTCAATTCATTTTCGACAACCAAAATGCAGCTTGGAGAAACCATATTTTTTATATGGAGCTTGGTTATCATTTTATTTAAAATAAGACCGCATGTTTTTTTCAGAAATGAAATAGTAAACCCCTTTACCCTGACCGGGCCTTAGTGTTATAAATGCATTTGCTTTATTTACTTTTTCACCTGAAAAAGGATCTGTAGCGTACCGAACATTATCGGTATTCTTGCGAATTTTACTTACACACATTTGGCAGCAGCCATAGTACGTTTTACCGTCTGCTTCAACGGGAATTTGCTCTACCCCCATGAAGGCATCATTGACCATACAAACCAGTTCGTTCGGTATTTGCTCATTTTCCTTTACTTCAACCGGAATTCGGTTAAACACATCAGAAAATTGCCAGAAAAGGCCTCCAATGATTAAAAGGCCAAATCCAGAAAGTATTATTATTGATTGTCTGTCCATAATTGAAAAGATTTATGGTACCTGTGGGAATGCAATGATCATCATCTGATTGATGAAATAACTGCAACCTTTCCCACAGGGTTTGAGATTTAATTGATCGTTTCCTTCACACTTCCACATTTCAACATTTTGTCACCGAAATAAGGATTTTTGATCTCCTTCTCATTTGATAACCAAAAAGCACCGGTGTTTCCATTGGCCATCGGGCAGTACTCCAGGTATATTTCACCCATTGAGAGTGTACTGGCTTTAACCAATGTTGTCATTTCATTACTTAACACGGCAAAGGCTTTTCGCTGCTCATCCAGGGTGGAAGCTGAAGCTACTTTACCTGCTTCGGCCTGTGCAGATTTGGTATTCTCTAAGGAAGCCAAAGACTTTTGAAGCTTATCAGCAGCCCCTTTAGCTTCATCCGGCTGAGATGCTACCAATGCTTCTTTGAGGTGAATATAATGGCCGTAAGCTTTGCTCATCGCTTCATCTTTGAACATTGGATCCATCTGTTGTCCACCGGATTGTTTACCATGTCCTGCATGATCGTGTTGTGCCAAGGCCCCGAAGGTTACGAAAGCCAGAGCCATCATTAGAACTGCCTTTTTTCTCATTACATTTTTCATTTTATTGATTTTTAAAGGTTAAACATTTATAGAATGGCTATCCCGACCACTATAAGAATAACGATTCCCCAGATGATCCGAGAAAACCATATTTTTAATTTTGATGGGGGCTTTTCATCCCCCGTTTTGCAACATTCCTTCATTTAATTGTTGATTTCACTTCACCACAAGTAAGCATGGCCTCTCCGAAATACGGATTGCGAATCTCCTCTTCGGTGCTTAGCCAGTTAGCTCCTTTGTTATTATCCGCCATAGGGCAGAACTGCACATAGAGTGTTTTCTCCAATGGGTTGAAAGCTTTGGTCAAATCAATCATCCCTTCAGACACCTGTTGGAATGCTTTACGCACAGCCTCAATATCTTTCAAATGCTGTACGTGTTGCAAGGCATTTTTCAAATCACTGCTATGGTCCATCCACGCATTATGTGATGCTCCGGTAAAAATTGACATATTCACTGCATCCAGTTTTGCTTTCAACTCATTAGCCGCACTCTGAGCCTCAGCTAAATTATCAGCCACTAGTGCATCCTTGAAATTCAGGTATTCCTCATAAAGAGGCTTTAATGCATCTTTAGCTTTTTGGTTGATTGAAACAGATTTTACTTCCGCTTTTTTCCCAGGTGTGGAGGTTGAAGAAGAAGCCGACATCTCCATACCCCCATGATTATGGCCTGTCATGGCCGGGCCACCTTCAGGGTTCATCATGCTCGGTTTCCCTACCAGTTGAGCCGCTGCGTCTATACTGAAGGTACCATTCACGGCTATTTCCTCACCTTCCTCCAGGCCACTCTCCACAATAAAGCTGTCACCTAAACCCGGCCCAAGCGTTACATCACGCATCATGAAACTTACTCCACTGCCGGAGGTATTTTTCACATAGACTACAGAGCGTTTACCCGTCCACATTACGGCTGTTTTCGGAACGATAACATTGTTGGACTTTTTCGGCAATGTAGCTTCTACCGTACCGGATGCAAACATTTCAGGTTTTAGCTGATTGTCTTTATTGGGCACTTCTACCCGGGCCTTGGCTACCCGGGTTTTTGGATTAATTACCGGATCTAAAAAGCTTATCTTGCTTTCAAACGTTTGGCCCGGGAGTGATTGAACTGTAAACCGCACCTGGTCTCCCTTATTTATCCAGGGCATATCCGACTCATACACATCAAACAGCACCCATACGCGTGATAAATTTGCAATCTCATAAATAGGTTCCCCTCGCTTGATGTAGTCACCCACATTAACATTTTTGCTCAACACATAGCCTGAAATGTCTGCCGTAATTGGAAATTCATCGGAAGGGGTACCACTTTCTAATATTTTATCTATCTGACCGTCTGAAAGCTTCCAGTTTTTGAGTTTTGCCCGGGCTGATTTAAATAATTGTGGTTGTGTATCTTTGATTTTTTGCGCTTCAAACAATTCCTCCTGAGCAGTAACTAAATCAGGCGAATAGATATAGGCAATTACCTGTCCCCTGCGCACATATTCACCTGTGAAGTTAACATTCAGTCGTTCAATTCTACCTGGAATGTGACTGGATTGAGAGGAAACAAGCCGCTCATCTTCCTGTACCTTCCCGTTTAATCTAACTGTTTTCACTGGATCCATGGTACCCACAGTGGCAGTTCTAATATCAGCTAGTTGCATGGCGGTAGGCGACATACTTACTGCCATTGGGTCAAGTACTTCATCCTGATCATCCTCCAAAGGAATGAGGTCCATTCCACAAATAGGACAGTCTCCGGGTTCACTCTGACGGATCTGTGGGTGCATAGAGCAGGTCCATACGGTCTCTCCGGCTATTTCTGTCGTGTGCTGGTGCTCATCATCCATTTTACTCTCAGATGATGAACCACCAAAAATCAACCAACCCAGCAATAACCCTATTGCCAGTGTTGACAGTGCTATGATTATTATTTTTTTATTCGTATTCATCTTAATATGTTTTTGCAGTTAAGTAATTGAGTCTGGCCAGGGCAATTTGATACTGTGTTTCGGCCGTTGCCTTCATCTTTTCATATTTTAGTAACTGTTGCTGCATACGCAGCACTTCTTCAAACTCCTTTCCCGAATTGCCATATGCAGTAAAAAGCAGGTTAAGTGCTTGATTGGATTCCTGAATTTGCTGATCATACAGCTCAAGCAACTCTTGCTGTTGTTGAATTTCAAACCAAGACATTTCATAGTTTGACGTAAGGGTATTGGCAAAATCCTCTTTTTGGAGCGCAAAGCTTTCCTGCATGAGCTGTGCTTCTTTTACAGCCGCTTTATATTTGCTTCGGAAAATGGGAATGCTGACAGAAACCATCGGCATCAAGGCATTTTTACCATTGTCTTGGGGAGCTGCCATATCAGAAGCCAGATCTGTACGTTCTCCGACCATTACATAATCCAGCCCTACTCCAAACTTTGGAAGCCCTTGCTTATAGGCTACCTCCTCACTTGCCTCACTGGAGGCTATTTTTAAGTCCAATTCTTCCAACATAGGGTTGTTCGTAAGCAAAGAGTCCTTTCTAAAATTATCAGGCAAGGCTTGAGCAAAGAGAGAGTCCTCTACAATTACCAATGCGTCTTCCTCTCTGTTGAGCAGTTTATTAAACCGGGTCAGCAGAGGAACTTCCTTATCGTTCAGAATGGAAAGGTTGGTTTTGGCATCTTTCAACATAATATCAACACGCAAGAAGTCAACCATAGTACCCGCTCCATTTTCAAACTTCTTATTGGTAATGGTTTTATAAGACTCCAGTATTTCAATATTCTCCCGCTCAATCTCTTTCCATTGATTGAGCTCATAAAGCGGATAGTATGCTGCTGCGACCTGATAATACAAGCGGTTCCTGGCATCCAGAAAAGACTGGTATTTAGCTTCAGCCATCAAAGCCGCAGCATCACCCTGTGCTTTCAAGGTACCAAACCAGGGAAACATCTGTGTTAAAGAAAACCTGGCCCGTTGCGGTCCCACCCTCGTTTCTACCGGTGAAATGAAATAGCCAAAAGAGAAATTAGGATCCGGCAAAGTATTTACCTGTTCCACTTTCTGAATAGCCGCTTCAAATTCCCGGTATTTCGCTTGTAGACCGGGATTGTTTTCTGCTGCTATTTTTAAATAGTCATCCAGGGTCTGCGCTTCACTCACGCTGGTTCCGAAAAAAACAAGTATTATGATATTTACAATGATCTTCATGATTGTATCTTATTAAGTTTTCTTTCCTCTCTCATACAGTATAAAACCGGCACTATAAAGTAGGTGACCGCAGCGAAGAACATACCTCCAAATGCGGGAATAGCCATCGGGATCATGATGTCCGCACCACGTCCTGTTGAGGTTAGTATAGGAAGCAAAGCAATGATGGTTGTGGCAGACGTCATCACAGCTGGTTTTATTCTTCGTTGACCAGCTTCCACTGTTGCCGCTCTTATTCCTTTCAGATTATCTGTTTTATTTCTATCAAAACTTTGATCTAAATAAGTTGCCATTAACACACCATCATCTGTAGCAATGCCAAACAAGGCAATAAAGCCTACCCAAACAGCCACGCTCAAATTGATAGTGTGTATCTGGAACAGGTCACGGAAATTGGTGCCGAATATGGAGAAGTCCGCAAACCAGGTCTGGCCATACAGCCATAACATGATAAAGCCCCCGCTAAATGCCATGGCAATACCAGTAAATACCATCAATGAAGTGGCTACAGATTTGAATTGGAAGTAGAGAATAAGGAACACAATACCTAGAACGAGCGGTACTATAATAGTCAGCCTTTTCTCTGCCCGCACCTGATTTTCATAGCTCCCAGAGAACTTATAGCTGATCCCGGCAGGAACAATTAATTCCCCTGAATCTATCTTGGCCTGGATAGCCGCTTGCGCGTCATTGACTACCCCAACTTCAGAGTATCCATCCCTTTTATCAAACAGTACATAGCCTACCAAAAAGGTTTCCTCACTTTTGATCGCCTGTGGCCCCCTCACATACTCAAAGTCCACTACCTGGCTGATCGGTATTTGTGCTCCTGTAGGTGTAGGCAGCAGGATTTTACCTAATGACTCAGGGTCGTCCCTGAGTTCACGGGGGTAGCGTACCCTCACTGGAAAACGCTCGCGTCCTTCCACGGTAGAAGTAATCTTCATTCCTCCGATAGCAGTTTCAATGGTTTGCTGTACATCTTCCACATTCAATCCATAGCGAGATATTTCATCACGGTTAATATTCAAATGAAGGTAGGGTTTACCTACAATCCGGTCGGCAAATACGGCCTCTGCTTTTACCGAAGGAACATTCTTAAGTACTTCTTCCAGTTGTAGCCCGAAATCTTCAATGGTTTTCAGGTCAGGGCCGTACACTTTGATTCCCATTGGGGCTCTCATACCTGTTTGAAGCATGACCAGTCGGGTTTCAATAGGCTGCAGCTTAGGTGCTGAAGTTACTCCCGGTATTTTGGTGACCTTCACGATTTCATTCCAGATATCATCCGGGGACTTTATCTGTGGCCGCCAGTTGCGGAAATAATTCCCGTTATCATCAGGTATGAGTTCCTCCAAGATAACCCCTCGGTTAATGGCTTCCTCATTAGAAAGACTATCACCGCTGTTTAGTATGAAGCGATCTTCCTTATCAACTTTAAACCTTACCCGATGCCCTTTTTCACTGAGCATGTACTCCGGTTTATAGTTGATAATATTTTCATACATGGAAATGGGTGCCGGATCCAAAGCAGATTCTACACGTCCAAGTTTTCCCACCGTGAGATCTACCTCGGGAATATTAGTCAGTAACATATCAAGTTGTCCAACCACTTTGCGGTTATACTCAATGCCGGAATGAGGCATGGAGGTAGGCATAAGTAGGAAACTCCCTTCATCAAGGGAAGGCATAAATTCTTTGCCCACACCCGGGAAGGTATGGGTCAGGCCAGACCAGACTGTAGTAGTCTGAAGATCCCAGCCGAGCTTATCAAACGCTTTAGGTATAAACCCAAAAACAGTATTAAAACCCAACCAGACATTAGCGCCAAGCAAAATCAAGAAAGTAGGTATTAATAGAAACTTAACTTTATTATCCAGGCACCATTTTAATATAGATTTATAATAATACTCTAAAAGCGTAAACGACCCCAGGATAAATCCTACCAACAAGGTCACAAATATAAAGTTGAGTAATAGAGACTTTGAGGCTCCTAGTGGTAGCCAATATTTGGCTAAAAGCCATGTTGCACCAATGAGTACAATGATCAGCTCGGCATAATTGTAGAGAAATAATACAGGTTTAGAAAAGTTTGCTTTTTTAGTGTCAAAAATATTCTTTAAAATTCCGATTGTACCAAATAGTACCAGCAATACGCCACCCCATATCTGACCGATAACAAGTCCTATAATTCCCAGTACTACTAAAGCGTAGCCGCCATATTTCTTTACAAATTTATTATTGATTTTGAACCCAAAGAACCAATGTGCCAAAGTAGGCATGATCAATAGACTCACCAACAGGGCAGCTATCAAGGCAAAGGTTTTAGTGAATGCCAAAGGCCCAAAGAGCTTTCCTTCGGCAGCTTGCATGGTAAAGACCGGAATGAAGCTGACAATGGTGGTAGAAACAGCAGTGAGAATAGCAGTACCCACTTCTGAAGCTCCATTGTAAATGGTTTCTATCAGTCTTTGACCGGGAGGAGCTTCATCTATATGCTTGATAATATTTTCGGAAAGTATAACGCCCAAGTCCACCATTGTACCAATTGCAATGGCAATTCCTGACAAGGCCACTATATTGGCATCCACGCCAAAGTAGCGCATTGCTATAAACACCATCAAGACCGCGATAGGCAAGATACTTGAAATGAGAAATGAAGCCCTGAGATTATACACCATCACGATCACTACCAAAATGGTAATGAGCACTTGAAGCGAAATAGCTTCTTCCAGGGTTCCCAATGTTTCATAAATGAGTTCGGAGCGGTCATAAAATGGAACGATAGTCAACTGGCTTTCCCTTCCATTTTCCAACGTTTTTTTAGGCAGGCCTGGGGCAATTTCTTTAATCTTATCCTTGACGTTGTTAATGACCTGTAAGGGGTTAGCACCATAGCGGGCCACCACTACTCCACCTACCACTTCAGCACCATCTTTATCCAGCAGTCCTCTTCGGGTGGATGGGCCCAGGGTAACTACACCAATGTCTTTAATACGGACGGGAACATTTTCCTGAACAGCAACTACGGCCTTTTCAATGTCTTCCACTTTTTTGATGTAACCCAAACCACGCACCAGGTATTCTGCCTGGTTGATCTCAATGGTTTTAGCCCCTACGTCTTTATTTGATTTCTGTACTGCCTGCATTACTTTATGCAAGGGGATATCATAAGCTTTTAGGGCATCGGGATTAACATCAATCTGATATTCCTGTACAAAGCCTCCTATGGAAGCTACTTCCGAAACGCCTTCCGTTGCATTTAGTCCATATTTGACGTAGAAGTCCTGTACGGTACGGATTTCGTGCAAATCCCAACCCCCAGTAGGGTTTCCATCTTTATCTCTGCCCTCAATGGTATACCAATACACCTGGCCCAGGGCAGTGGCATCAGGCCCGAGTGCCGGCTGTACCCCTTCCGGCAATAAGCCTGAAGGCAAGGAACTGAGTTTCTCAAGGATACGGGAGCGAGACCAGTAAAACTCTACATCTTCACTGAAAATGATGAAGATACTGGAGAAGCCAAATATGGAAGAACTCCTTATAGATTTTACGCCCGGTATACCCAATAGATATGTAGTCAATGGATAAGAAATCTGATCCTCAATATCCTGTGGAGACCGGCCTTGCCATTGGGTAAATACAATTTGCTGATTCTCCCCAATATCTGGTATGGCATCCACGGGGACGGGGTCGGAAGGCAATGCCCCTATTTGCCAGCCGAAAGGGGCGGTAACAATGCCCCAGGCAATAAAGCCAATTAATATGAGAACGGTAACCAACTTGTTCTCAAGAAAATATCTTATAATTTTATTAAGCATATTATTTACATTCAATTTTTAAATTGATTTAAAAGGCATAGAAATAATGCCTCCAGGCCTTAGCGAGCTATGCCCTTGATCACGATTAATTGAATGAAATGCTTAAATAAGGAAGGACTGAACGAGTATAGGTATATCGCGTTCAATCAAAGGAGGGGAATAGTTTTTATATTCTGTTTTGTCTGCTTCAGAAGAATATGTTATGCCGATAAAGGTTGCAAAAAATGCGGCTACAAATTCTAAGCTTAACGAACTACCAATAACCTGAGCTTGAAATTCATCTTCTACCTCAAGAGATTGATACTCATTTTCACAGCAGGGTTTTTTCTTGAATTGATTTTCTTTTGACGTTTCGGTTTCACAACCGCTTTCCATATCGGACATACCACAATGTAATTCTGTATGGCCAACTACTATTTGCGTTTCCATTGCCATTCCTCCACAATAGTGTGTTACCATTGCAAAGCCGGAATTGCCAGCCAGAAAAATTAAAAGTAGCGATATGGAAATTATTCTTTTCAAGAAATTATCTTCTTTAGTAATTTTGATATACGCAAAGTAAACCTAAATGATTCATGTTCCTGTTCAATATCTTGTTTTAAATGTATGAAATTTCGACTACCTAAAGTATTCAAATAAAAGGCACTCACTAAATTAAAACTAATCATTAAACTTACAAGTACTGTGTTTTTTGCAATTTGAGATGGAAATCCACTGAAACTGCGACTTTTACTTTTACTGCTCCAAACATTTTATGAGGAGGTTGCAGTCCAAAATCGGAAAAATAAAACATACTTGAACCTTTCAAATGTTTATAATAGCTACAAGTAGAATAAACACCATTAGTTTTTATTGATTAAACTGTTTCCTTTCTTAATAGTGCTTTGTCAAAACTCACTTTTTTAAGAATAACTTTACAATATTCAAGCTTATCCATAATTTAAATCAGCATTGAGAAAAGTGCAGGAAATAATATCCGGCACCTATTCTCCTGTTTAAAAACTTATTACTGCTTCTATGTTTATGCCATCAAATTCACCTCCATTGTATTTGGTGCCTGTCCAGCCTTCTCCTTCGTAATTTTGATTTACATATTCCAGCTTTGTCATTACATTTTTAGTAATGAACCAACCACCGCCTATATTAAGCCTGTTAATTTTCTGTGTAAGTGCATTTTCAACCATCTCTCCTGAAACAGTATTGTATCTTCCTCCTAAATAAAACTGTTTTGTGCTACCAAAACGATAAAGAAGCTCACTGGCTAGTTGAGTAAAAACCCCTCCTCCTTGATCGTCACTGTTTGAGGCAACTTCGTAAATCCCGAAAAACTCCAACCCTTTATAATTTATAAATGGATTGACCTGAATAGCTGTTAATTTCTTAAACCTTGGATTGAATCGACCCTCGAACGCATTCACTCCCTCCCCATCTAATGTTTGCATAACATTATAATACCGGGAACCTGCACGATCACCACCATAGATCCAAGTACCTGTAGTTGTACCTTTGTTAATGTACCAAGAGCTTGTCAAACGCAATCTAAAATCCTCAGTTAATTGATTATCATAACCGATTTTCCCAAAAAAGGAAGGCTTGTTGTCAGTATTCTCATTGATCACCACATTCTGGTTGAGCTTACCGTTAGTAATGCCTATTACACCCAAAAATCCATTTTTCATTACGGTAACCTCTCCGAAAGCTTCTGTTGAAAACGAATCCATGATGTAGTTTCCTACAAATGGGTTAAAAATGGCACGTGCATTATCACTTCTTCTAAAGTGGGCATCTCCATAATTGAATTCATCTAATCCTATAGTTACACGAGCCACGTCCATAAAATTCTGCAGGAAACCTGGCTTTATGAAGTCCAATTTGTCAATTTGAAGATATCCTCCTTTGACCCAGGTTTCCTGATGATTTTTCGATGAAAGATAAGTTCTCAGGTGCATTCTTAGCCCATCGTATAGCTGAACGTCTACATTAAGATTAGCCGCAGGAAGATTGAAATTTGAACCCAGGTCTACCAAATTATTCAGTGAATTGGTTTGATTGATACTTTGGAACTGCATGGCAAAATCACCTCCCACACGTACTTTGACCCCATCAAAATTTGAAGTGTCCTGTTTTGAAGACTCAAACACATTAAGACCAACTTTGTTATTGGGCCTGAAATATTGTAAGGCAGGTTGCTGCGCATACACTGCCCCTGAAATTAGAAAGGTCAGCGAAAGTAGGGTGGTTTTATACCAATTATTATTAGTTTTCATAATTATCTGAATTCTATTTTATTAACTTAAAAATTGTTTCAAAGGAAATTTGTAGTTTATCTCCCGTTTTAATAGTGCCAAACATTGCTTTTGGAGGATCCATTTTAAATTGCGTAAAATTGACAGGAAATGATCCTATAAATTGTATAGTATCTCCACTAATTTCATAATCCACTTTAAATGACATAAGGTGTGTATTACCTGCAATAGTAAGGTTTGCCATTGCCTGTAAGGACTGGTCTGTTAATGCCTTTACTTCTACAAGGCTGAATTGTATTTCGGGAAATTCCTTTGTATTGAGTGCTTCGTAAGCATTGTTATCCATGCTGCCTTTTCCACTTTTTAATGAAGTCGCTGGCAAATTGATAACCATTGAATTGATGCCTGTAATCTTATTCCCCTTTAATTCAATCTCAGCACTACCTTTAGCTTTATCCGATATCATTTCCCAATCATGGATAGTGGAAGTACCTTCCACTTTTAACTCCTGATCAGTCGAGAGCGTAAAGGAATTCTGTGCGACTGTTTCTACACCAGCCACTATAAATACAGCCAATAAAAGAGTCCACTTCATTTGAATTTTATGTTTTAACCGCCTCTTTAAATGCATATTTTCTCTTGCTTTAAATTATTTACAAATGTATTGAGGCCTACTGAGGAGATCAGTACATTATTATGGCTATTATGTATGAGTTTATGGTAAGAATATAGCTTAAACTTTATTTTCAGTGTTGATTTAAAATAGTAACCGGGAAAGGAATGGGAAAAGTAGGCTGTTGTATTCTTCCTAATAATACAAGTTGGGGCTTTAGTAAAAACTGGACATCAACGAATTGCAACAGCAATAATTAAATTAATTAATTTGAATTGGTCCTTTTCACATTTCAAACCAAGTAATTTCTTTTCATCACAATGGTTTTATAAAAAGTAAATCTTCCTGAAAGAAAGCCCTTATCAATTTAATATACTTAATAGGTTGCAATCGGATCGCAAACGAAGAAATTAGCTACAATACTCATGCATGGCAAGGGCTCAAAAGGTTCTCTTTTCAAATAATCATAATTTAGAAACTATAAAATTTTGTGTAATTGAAATGCCTGTTATCGAGATAAAGTAAAATCCTATCATCAAAACTGCCTCAGAAAACTTCGATAGGCTATATGCACCACCTCCCGAATCTTTCCTTTACAATTATTCAGCCTACCTCTATTCCATCAACTTTCTATTAATAAATGACATACGAGCCATCTATATTTACCTAAATGTAGAAAGTACTGCAATTTGGAATCGTAGAATCCGAGCCTATTTCAAGCCGACTTCGCATCCTCTGGTAATCTTATTCAACAAATCAAACTTGTTATTACTTTCTGCCTTTTTGAAAATATTCTGCATATGCTTATTCACAGTTCTTTCGGAGATAAACAAAGTATCAGCGATATCCTTGTATATATGACCTTCCCGGACCAATTCGCAGACTTCAATTTCCCGTTTTGTCAGGCCAAACTTGGTACAGCGAATGGTAAAAATTTCATCTTCATTTTTGGTTTGCAGAAGATTCAGCGTTTCCAAATCTTTTCTATTTTCCTCGACCATGTTCCGGATATACAGGACTGTGATTATCAGAAAGCCTCCATTTGTCAATAAAACTTCAGTAAGCTGTGTTACTTCCAAATAGGCCAACAAGGGCATCAATGTCCAGGGAGCTACAGCAACATAAGATAGAATAGCGTCGAAGGAGGCTTTACTTTTTTTGTAGCGTTGGCGAATTCCCCAAAGGATGTTGTATACCATGTAAAAAGCATAGGCAAACGGGATGATCATTCCCACGTAGATCACCGTCATTAGATCCAATCCTAAAGGATATAATATGCAAAAGAAAAGTACAAACGGTAAGATTAAAAATATTAGCACCCCGTATTTGGCATGAAATTCCAAATGGGTAATATTGAATGCCCTGTAAAAATAATAAGGGAAATAAGCTCCCATACCGAAACCGGCACCATAGGCAAGAATGTATTGTAATGTTACCGACAGAGATAAATCTTCATCTGGAAAAAGTCCTCCGGCCAAATTGTAAACAATCAGAAGAAAAAGCAAAATCAGGTAATATTTTCTCTTCTTCTCATTGGGTTTTTGGAGGTAAAAAACCAGTTGATGGGAAAACATCATCACCTCCAACAAAACAAATACTAAGGTTACAATGTGGATTTCGGTATTCAGAACAGTCATAGCGTTTTAGGCAGTTTTCAGGAAGTAAAAGGGAAACCCAAACTTTTCGGAAACGGTATAAATCTCCAAACCGTGTTTTCGATACCAGGGGAGGTTGCTCTCCGTAGATGTTTCCAGGTAAACAGGTCGGTCAAGTGTTTTGGAATAATCCAATACATGCCTCAGAATCTTAGTTCCAAAACCATTCTTTTGCTTTTCCGGGCTGACCCCAACAAACCATAAATAGGTGAAAGGCTCTTTGGGATAATGTTTTTTGATAAAGGATTCCCTGGACAGGGCTTTGGGAATATTTCCCAACCCAATGGTTTTTAAGATTAACTGTATATCCAGATAAGTACTTTTCCAAGAGAACTTTTTCTTATCCTGAAACTGGATCATCGCACAAGCATTGCCATCCTCCGAAATAAAAACTTCACCCATATCAATGCAGTTTTCAAAAGAATACTCCATCAAATAGCGAATTTTCTCTTCTTCTTTACCAGCGATGTAGTTGACACTTTTGTTTTTTTTGAATGCTTTCAACAGGATGGTCACGACCTTTTCCCTGTCATTTTGGGTTGCTTTTTTCATTTGATATTTTTTTTAAATCCGAGTTGCGAGGATTTTTCTTCTCCACTCCACATTACCCAACTGTCAAACAGGAAGGGAAATGGGAGGGGCAAGTTCGTTTTTGGCAGAAAAAAACCCAGTGGTTTTTGTCGGACAAAGACACAACTTGCAAGGACCGTGCACAGCGGAATTCTAGTGGCACCAGAGGAATAGTTTAACTCTGGTTGGTAAAATAAAGAACTGTTTTAATATAAATTAATAACTAAATATTACTAATAATATTGCTCAACTTATGTTTTTATCTAAATATATGCAAATAATTATTATATTTTATTGAGATATATGGATTACCACATATATGGTCATATGCGTATTGGGATTCCTGTATATGCATTTATTATTGGAACTCAACATTCCATATTTCCAAATAAAATCCCCTCCCTTTCAGCACATATCTATGTATAGAGTTATTTAAATAGGAGTGTTCACAGGTATTGGTATATCGGCATATCCGTATATTCAACAATTTGTAAGGCAAAGCCTTAAGTCTCCTCCAATCCACTAAACATTTTCTTCGTATTTCTGTAGTATCCTAAAAATCTTAATTTGTTCGGTTACCTTTTTACGCCTAAATTTTCCCTACTCATCCAATACTCGTTTAGATCTTTATGCGGATGGAATAATTCTGACTCGTCTCGGCAATGGGGTAGGCTATCCAATAATTTTCTGGCCGCCACTTTTCCAGCCTTATCCCTGTCCAGAAATAATTTCACACGGCTGTACTTATTTATTTTCGAATAGAATCCCTGTAAATTGGCCAAAGAATTAAGCACCATAAAGTCCTCTCGGTAATGGTCCCCTTTTCTCATCTCCCTATAACTCAGCAGGTCAAATATTCCTTCAAAAAGGCAAAGATCAGCTGAATTGTTACAGTAGGTAGACACCCCCTGGGCAGTGCAGCCTTTCCAATATTTGTTACGAATTGCCCAACCATTTTCATGAGGATTGCCTAGACCAAAATACCTATTGTCACCAATGCGGTAATAGACTTCGCAGCAAAATTCTTTAGCTGTATCCAGAAGGATTCGCCTGGATTGAAGATAATCCGAAATGGCGCTATTGCTTCCAAGTGGTTTGGTTTTTATAATTTTGATTCCTTCAGCTGTCTCTTCGGATGGGTCCGGTCGGGGAATAGCAGGCTGATGAAGAAAAAAAGAAGATCCATTTACCGTTTCGATTTCCCTAATGGCATCAGGAACAGTATAAGCAGGATTCATTTTAAGAACCAGGTCAATCAGCGTCCCACCAGCATTTCCATCTCCAAAATCTACCCATAGATTTTTGCTCGGGCTTACCTTAAAAGAAGGGGTTGATTCCTCCCGGTAGGGAGAATAATAAAAGCAATAACCTGCTTTAACTTTACTTGGTCTGATTCCCATCTGGTCCAGATAGGTTATTATGGATATTTTATTTGCCTCTTTTGCATTCATTGTTCTTAAGTTTAATTTTTCTGAAAAACCACTTACTACAGCTACTACCTTACTACATTTCTATTTTAGTTTGTTGATTTTTAATACCTTATGACTTAAAGGAAATTGAATCCGTCTTACTACAAAACTTTTATTGTAGTGGGATGTAGTATTCTGATTTATCCCATCTTACTACCTATTAAAGCACTGTATTTCATTTATTTACAGCTTATTTGTAGTAAGTAGTAGCTTGGTTTTGTTTTATGTAATATCCTTTTTCAGGGAAGTTTTGACCTTCGTTTCTCCGCACCTGGGACTGAACATGGCCAAGCAGTTTCAATGCTTTTCCTATTTCCACAGGGCTAATTCTGAGATTGCCAGAAATATTTAAAGCCAGCTGATGGCAGATGTCGGTAGCAGTCATGAATTTGTCATGGTCCTCCTTAGTGCCGGGTGAAAAGAACTTTTGCACCAGCTCAACCTCTGGAGAAATGGTTTTGTACTGGTTGTTCATGATTTCATTTTCCCGGATTTCCTTCGCTGTCATTTCATAATGAAAATTCGTCAGGTATAGCTGATAAGCCTGTGCCCAAACCCTATCGATTTCAATTTCCTTTATGTAATTCCAATTAATTTCCCTTACCGTAAAGCAGAGCCAACGCACACTACCTGTTACATCCGTGAGAAACTCAGCCTTATTAGTGGATCCCCAAATGGAAGCCCTTCTCGGTTCCATTTTAGGCTTCTTATCATAAGGATGCCTAACTTTGACTTGTGATTTACTCATCAGCGTTTTCTGTGCGTTGATCTCTGTTTTGGAAAGTGTGGAAAGCTCATCCTGAATGATTCCGAAATTCTGACTCAAGGCGATTAGACTGTCCTTGTCCACAGAAATATTTTCAGCTTGGTAAGTCTTCAGCTGATCTGGAATCAGGAAACGTGTTAGTGTGGTTTTACCACTATTCTGTTGCTCCTGTACAAAGATCAAAGCTTGCTTATTGAAAAAGTCATCGCGGAGACAACAGGCCACACAGCGCACCAGCCATTTTTTAAACTGGACCTCAAAACGTTCTTGTCCTTGTACCTGAATATATCGAGTGAATTTGCGGATATAATCTCCATGGTTGACTTCACTCCAGGTCTCCCGTACCTGTTTAAAGTAATTCACGAAAGGGTTTGTTTTTGGGATAAAATCTGAAGACAGAAAGGTATTGATCTCTGCCACCGAGGTACGGTATCCCTCTTGTCGGCACTCTATGTAAAGCGTGTGGGGATTGACTGGGTGGTATTTCTTTCCATCTTTTTCTTTTGCAAAGACCTCGTTGAGTACCATGTTATTTTTAAACTCATATTTTGACATCAGGAATCTGATCATTCGAATGGTCGCACTCGAAGATTTCTCATCAATCTTTTTGATAGGGGTTTCATCGTCCATATTTCTGTAGATTTGGGTTGATATTTCCATACAGAAATGGTATATTTATCTCACTAAAAACGGGATACCATTTCCTAATGAAATTAATTAAGGCGGATCGGGCATGATCCGCTTTTATTTTTTCCGGCCGTTTTTCTGATGACCGGCATTGAGTATATCCGACTTTTTGAAATACACCCTGGTGTTAATCACCTGTTCCTTCAGGAAGCCTTCCCTCCTCCAGTTGTTGATCGTTGTGCGGGAGCGCCCAAGCAGTTTCATAGCTTCTGGGATCTGTATCAATTCATCGTCAGGAGTAGCTGGCTGCAACTCTGGGATTATCCTTGAAGCTACTTCTTCAGCTATCTCCTGGATAAGTTGTCTTTTGTCAATTGGTGAAAAGATCATGTCATTCATATTCAGTTTTCGTTTGGTTTGTTGGCCGAATATGGTCACAAGTTGGCAGGGGTAGTTAGCTGGGGTAGTACCCCAAGTTTATGGAAACAGGTATTTGTGGCTGGAATGGAGGGTTTTGAAGGAAAAAAAATTGCATGAAGGCAAGATGCTTATTGAACTGATAAGAAGGATCCTTCAAGCCATTGAAAGAGATGACTTCATTCTTGCACAGAACCATATCAAAAATTTGGAAATTGTAAGTTTGAAACTGGCCGTTGGAGGACATGGAGGAAACTGTACCCAATTTGAGCTTTGCAAAAGAGAAAAAATAACCGGTCCAACATTTCCTTTAATCGGTGACTTCTTTATTGCATTTTCATCAGGCAAAAAGTAAATGGTAAATTTAAAAATTACGTCCATTTCAATTTCCAGGTCACTCCACCCAATTGTTGTAATGAAAAAATATTTGATGTTGGAAACTATTAGGTCTCATTAAAAAAATTCGGCAAATTCTAGAAAATGACAAAACAGGAATACTTAATTTGAATTAAGCGGTTAGAGTGAAAATCAGGATAATTCGCCCCTGAATTCGCCCCTGATTAAAAAGAAAAAACCCTAACCTATTGAGTATCAATAAGCTAGGGTTTTGTTCAGTAGAGAGTGGGGGATTCGAACCCCCGGTACGCTTTAAGACGTACGACAGTTTAGCAAACTGCTGGTTTAAGCCACTCACCCAACTCTCTATGTGTTGGTGAAGCATTTAAACTATCAATTTTGGCTTTTATTAACCTGTATACTACCCAAACTTGGTGTAAATACCGGCTTTCAAAACCATAACTAAAAATTAATTCCGACCGCTTCCCGATCAGTGATGCAAATATAAACCAATATTCTTCAATTTAACAAAACCAAAAGAGGAAAAAAGAGTACTTTTTTACGGCTTTACCAAGAAAAAGTAGCTAACCGTTTTTAAGCCAGCACAATAAATTTTTAAACAAATTTTAAACTTCCTCCCAATTAAATAATCCTTCTTTTAAAATCGCCCTAGAATTCCTTTCTTTGCAGCCTATACTATATTTCTTTAGAGATGAAAATTATTGCCATAGGCCGAAATTATGCGGCACATATAGAAGAACTTAACAATGAAAAGCCAGATGCGCCTGTAGTTTTTATGAAACCGGACACTGCCTTACTAAGAAACAATGCGCCATTTTACCACCCTGAATATTCTGACAATATCCACCATGAAGTAGAGTTGGTCCTCAAGATAAGTAAGGAAGGTAAATACGTTCAACAAAAGTTTGCCCATAAGTATTATAATGAAATAGGTATTGGGATAGATTTTACAGCCCGTGACCTGCAGCAAAAATGCAAAGACAAGGGGCTACCATGGGAAATAGCCAAAGCTTTTAATGGTTCTGCCCCTTTGGGTGAATTTAAACCCGTGGCATTCTTCCCCGACTTAGCGAACATTAATTTCCACCTAGACATTAATGGTGAAAGACGCCAAACAGGCAATACCTCATTGTTACTTTTCCCATTTGATGTGATCATCGCTTATGTTTCAAAGTTTTTCACCTTGAAAATCGGAGACCTGATTTATACAGGAACACCTGCTGGTGTTGGCAAAGTGAATATTGGGGATCGCCTGGAGGCTTATGTGGAAGATGAAAAATTGCTGGATTTTGAAATTAAATAAAACCTTAACTACTCTCTTATTCATTTCCCTTGCCATCGTCTTTCTTTCTCAAACACAGAAAGACTATTACCTCTTCCCTATAAAACCAGGACAACAAAATTTTCTGGCTGGAAACATGAGCGAAATACGGAACAATCATTTCCATACTGGCATTGATATAAAAACCGAGGGCAGACAAGGCTTGGCGGTCCATGCTTCCGCTGATGGGTATGTGTCAAAAATAAAAGTTTCCTCCTTTGGCTATGGTAATGTACTGTACCTGAAACACACCAATGGATCAAGCACCGTATATGCCCACCTCAGAAGTTTTGAGTCTCCAATTGTGGAATACATGCAGGGTAAAATCTACGAAGCGCGGGAGAATGAATTGGAATACACACTCGAACCTGGGGAATTGCCTATTTCTCAAGGTGATACCATTGCCTATTCAGGGAATACTGGTAGTTCTGGTGGTCCACACCTTCATTTTGAGATCAGGGATTCATTAAACAGAGCCATTGACCCCTTGCATGCAGGCTTCAAGGAAATTAAAGACAGTACCTCTCCTATTGCCAGAAGAGTGGCAATAAGCCCACTTACACCGGAGAGCAGGGTTAATGGAATGTATCGTCGGCAAGAGTTTTCACTTATTTACAGCTCTGGGGCATTTGAAGTCCAGCCTACCATCAAAATCTCTGGAAAAGTCGGCATAGAAGTACTGGCTTATGACCAACTTGATGAAATGTACAATAGAAATGGTTTTCCCATTTTTGAAATCTATGAGGAAGATAAAAAAGTTTTCAGAGCTGAAGTCAACGAGATAGATTTCAACATTGGCCGCCATATCCTCCTACATACCTACCGCAATCGCTATACTCGTCTTTATAAAAAGCGGAACAATCAATTTTCATTCTATGAACCTGACTCTGTATTAAGTGGTGCTATTTCTGTTTTGCCCGGTAAGGAAAAATCCATTACTGTGAAATTGGTAGATGCTTATGCCAATGAATCAGACTTGAGAATCAAATTTAGCGGAGAGTTGGCCCCTATAGACTTGAATGGAACCAACTATACTTCGGGAAATAGTCAGATAGAATACCTGGAAAATGTATTGATCCTAAACAGTACCGATGCAGGAGCCGGAGACCTGGCCATGGTATATGTACATGGTCTTAGCATGGAATTGCCTTATGCTTATGTGGGGCAAAACAAACGCACCTACCTTTGGGACATGGCATTGGGAATCCCCGACTCTATTAACCTGTGTTCAGAAACCCTTTTTCCCGATGTAGTGGCACAGATTACTGCGGGCAAAGAAACACTAATAGACAATGGAGAGGTTAAAATTATCTTTGAGGAAGAAAGCCTTCTAGACGATCTTTATTTAAGAATCAATACTTTTGAAGACAGTGGAATGAAAGGCTTAACGCTCAATGATCAATTTGAATACCTAGGCCAACCGATTTCGGCAAGATTGAAAGTAGATAATTTTCAGGGGGATACCTCCAAAACCGACATGTACCAACTGTACAGAAACGGTCACAGAAGTTTTCTAGGTGGCAACTGGCAAGGGCAGTTTATTAATTTCAAAACCAGGGTTTTTGGAGATTTTGTATTGGCTATTGACAGCATTCCTCCCACAATTCGTCCAGTACGCGTCAATAATAATGAAATAAGGTTTGTGGTTAAAGACAATTTATCTGGCATCAAAGATTTCGAAGCGTGGATAGATGGGAAATGGACCCAAATGAGATATGAACACAAGCAGGCCATAATTTGGTCTGATCCCCTGCCAGGAACTGCTTTAAAGGGAGTGGTTCTCTTAAAAGTAAGAGATCGTGCAAATAACGAGAGCATTTATAAGGGAAACATTTAATTTATTCCGATATTTAAGGGCTAAAATCAATAGTAAAAATAAAAACTACAACTATGTCACTAGAAGTAGGCCAAACGGCACCTGACTTTGAGTCAAAAGATCAAGATGGAAATACTATTAAATTGTCAGATTTTCAAGGCAAAAAAGTAGTCTTGTACTTTTATCCAAAGGACAACACACCCGGATGCACTGCTCAGGCCTGTAATTTGAGGGACAACTATGAAAGTCTTCAGAATGCTGGTTATGTAGTGCTGGGAATAAGCTCGGATGCAGAAAAATCTCATAAAAAGTTTATTGAGAAATTTGAACTCCCTTTTCCGCTAATAGCCGATGAAGACAAGAGCGTCCATGAAAAGTACGGTACTTGGGTGGAGAAAAACATGTACGGTAGAAAATACATGGGTACTGCCAGAACCACTTTTATTATTGATGAGAAAGGAATAATTGAAGAAATTATTTCAAAAGTTAAAACGAAGGAACACACCAATCAAATTATTAAATAATTCCAAATCAATGGAAAAAAAATCAACCGAACAATTAGAAGCAATTTGCTCCCAGGTAAGAAGAGATATTTTACGAATGGTGCATGCCTGTCAGTCAGGTCATCCAGGAGCATCTTTGGGCTGTACGGAGTTTTTCGTAGCCTTGTATTTTGACCAAATGACCAATAACCCAAATTTCAATCTTGACGGAACTGGAGAAGACTTGTTTTTTCTTTCAAATGGGCATATTTCTCCCGTTTGGTATAGTGTTTTGGCCAGAAGCGGTTACTTTGAGTCAAATGAATTAAAAACTTTTCGTAAATTAAATAGCAGATTGCAGGGACACCCAGCCACCGAAGAAGGTCTTCCAGGCATACGCATAGCCTCAGGTTCTTTGGGTCAGGGCTTATCCGTAGGGATAGGTGCTGCATTTGCCAAAAAAATCAATAATGACGACAAAACGGTCTATGTTCTTATGGGAGATGGAGAGCAGCAAGAAGGACAAATATGGGAGGCGGCATTAAGTGCACCTCACCATAAATTGGACAACTTGATCGCAACCATAGATCTAAATGGGCAACAAATAGATGGACCTACCAAAGACATCATAAACTTAGGAGATCTGAAAGCCAAGTGGGAAGCATTCGGCTGGGAGGTCATCGTGACTGAACATGGCAATGATATGTCAGCCGTAGTTAAAGGATTGGAAAAAGCTAAAAGCCTCCTTGGAAAAGGAAAACCAGTTCTAAACCTGTTACATACCGACATGGGTTACGGAGTAGATTTCATGGTTGGCACTCACAAATGGCATGGTGTAGCTCCCAATGACGAGCAACTTGAAAATGCTTTAGGCCAACTCAAAGAAACACTTGGTGATTATTGATTTCGGTGATAACAGATCTATAAAAGTTTGAATAATGGAAAATAAATTGGATACAAAATATACATACACCGAAAAAAAGGACACCAGGTCTGGTTTTGGTGATGGCCTACTAGAAGCAGGTAGAAGAAATGAAAACGTAGTAGCGCTTTGCGCAGACCTTATTGGCTCATTGAAAATGGGGGCCTTCCAAAAAGAATTCCCTGAGCGTTTTTTCCAAATGGGTATCTCTGAAGCCAATATGATAGGAGCAGCTGCAGGTCTAACCATAGGAGGAAAAATACCTTTTACAGGTACATTTGCTAATTTCTCTACAGGCCGTGTATACGATCAAATTAGACAGTCTGTAGCCTATTCTGATAAAAACGTAAAGATTTGTGCCTCTCACGCAGGACTTACTTTAGGAGAGGACGGGGCAACGCATCAAATCCTTGAAGATGTAGGCATGATGAAAATGCTTCCTAACATGACGGTCATAAATCCTTGTGATTACAACCAAACAAAGGCAGCAACCATTGCTATCGCTGAGCATGAAGGGCCTGTATATTTACGATTTGGCAGACCAAAATGGCCTATTTTCACTCCTGAAAATCAGGAATTTGAAATTGGAAAAGCCTGGAAAATGATCGAAGGTACTGATGTAACCATTTTCGCTACAGGGCATCTTGTATGGGAAGCAGTGGAAGCTGAAGCGATCCTTAGAGCAGAAGGTATCTCAGTAGAGCTAATAAACATACATACCATTAAGCCTTTGGATACTGAAGCTATCCTTACATCTGTTGCTAAAACTGGCTGTGCTGTAAGTGCAGAAGAACACCAATTCAATGGTGGCTTGAATGACAGTGTCGCTCAGACGCTGATCAGAAACCAACCCGCACCTCTTGAATTTATAGGTATGGATGATTCTTTTGGTGAATCAGGAAAACCTGAAGAGTTATTGGAAAAATACGGTTTAAATGCTAAAAACATTGTTGAAGCAGCTAAGAGAGCTCTTTCAAGGAAATAAGGTTTTTAAAATTTAATTGAAGCGGAAAAAATTTAGCATTTTTTCCGCTTTTTGTTTTATGAAGTTTTAAGATAAAAAAATTAAACACGGATTATATAAAAGGGTTTCCTGACATTTTTCTGCCAATTAGAAATAGACGCTTGGTTAGCTCATGCTTATCTTTTACATTTATAAACAACTAACCTTTTTCCTTCAAATGAAATGCTATTCCTTTGCCACAATTGTTCTTTTAATGTTTTCGGCAATATTTTTATTTGCTGAAGTACCATCGGCCACCAGTCAGATATTAACCTTTGAGGAAAGAGATGGTGGCGTGCTTTTGCTTTCAGATGGGAAATCTAGATTGTTTTACCAAAAAGAAACAATAAGTCAAAATGGCGAATACCCGAGGGCAAATTACCTCCATCCCGTATTTGATACAAAAGGAGAAATTATTACCGAAGATTTTCCTAAAGACCATTTGCACCATAGAGGGATATTCTGGACCTGGCATCAGCTATGGGTAGATGATTTGAGAATTGGTGATCCTTGGATAAGCGATGGGATTGAATGGGAAGTCAAGAAGATGAAAACCAAAATTCATCCCAATAATTCAGCTACTATTGCGCTTAAGGTGATTTGGAAAGGCAACAAAGTACTAAAAAAGAACCTTGTTGAAGAAAATACTGTCATCACTTATCAGCCTATAGGAGGCCAAGCTTATAAAATAACCTTTGACATTACATTAAAGCCATTAACCCCTGGAGTGCGTATTGGTGGGTCTGAGGATCCTAAAGGATATGGAGGTTTTTCACCTAGGCTAAAGTTGTCTGAAAATGTAGGTTTTTATGATGAGAATGGTGCAATAACACCTGACAATTTACCCGTTGCCGCAGGCGACTGGATGAACATTACAAACAATGGTCCCACAGACCCTGGTGTTGTAATAATGGGTGAGCCAGATATGCTCCCCTCCTATCAAGGATGGATTCTTCGTAAACGAAATAGCATGCAAAACATGGCATTTCCAGGTCAAGAGCCTTTATTATTAGATAAAAAAGCGCCTTTACACTTCCGAAATCAATTGCTTGTACATCAAGGAATGTCTGCTCAAGAAATAAAAAATCAGTATAGAATATTTAGAAACCAAGCCAGTCGTTAAATTTTTAAAATAAAAAAAGCAATGGTCAGGGACCATTGCTTAATAGTTGGTTATTTTTAATAGGGTATTAGTCCAGCGTTATTATTTAACTGGCTCTGATAATTCTACTGGTGCTTCCACTTCTACTACTTCCTTTCCCATGGCGTCAAATTTCTTTTCAATTTGTTCACCAGGAGTTTCTGATTCAAATTTTATCAAATATTGTAGTTGTCCTTCTACCATTACTTGATGGGCTTCAGCTATTTTCAAGTCTTTCAACTCTAGATCATTCTGAATCCCTTCTTTCACTTTTTCAGGTAGACTTTCAGGATCAATTTTGGTTGTTTCTTGGTACCATTCTTGAGATACTGGTACTACTGTTGATCCAGCGTTTGCAAAAGCAAATACAGTCATTGCGGCGACACTCAAAATTAACTTTTTCATGACATTTTAGATTTATTGGTTAAATAATAATTGGTTAAACAATACTTTTTAAATATTATTTTCAATTATCCTTAGCCAAATGGTGTGCCAAGTAATTTTATAAACATATAATTAAACTTAAATACTACTCAATACACTTTAAACACGGTTTTTAATATACTCTGAAGAAATACTGTATCATTGTTGCCTTGTTTCCTAAAAGTACAAAAATGTGGAGCAAGCTCCCCAAACTGTAAATAACCTTAACATTTTACACACAATTACACAAATGGGCTAATTATTACATTAAAAGCATATTTTTAATTTAAAAAATTTAATTTATCTACATCTGTTAAAAAATGGACTGCAAATAATATAAGGCTTATGATAGGGAGGTATTTAGGAATGCTTTTGCGAGTTTCCAGCTTTTCTTACTTTTTCCCATCATCCGGTTTACTATTTCTCAGTTCTTTCACCAAGTCCTCTAAATAGTCAATTTGCACTTCCTGGACTTCAAGTAGCTTTTTATTCTGATGCACCAATAGATGATCAATTTTCTCGTTCAGCAGTTGAATTTCGAGTTCGGACTTAAGGTTGATTTTGTAATCAAGTTCAGCTCTCTGCCTGTCTTTTTGTCCTTGCCGGTTTTGGCTCATCATAATAATCGGTGCCTGTATAGCTGCAATACAGGAAAGCATTAAATTCAATAATATAAATGGGTAGGGATCAAAGGTATGGCTGGCAAGCAACCAAATATTTGCTACGATCCACAAAGTCAAGAATGAAAAGAAAGCAATAATAAAAGTCCAACTCCCACCGAAAGAGGCGATTTTATCCGCCATCCTTTGACCTAAGGTTATAGCGGTATCCATGTCTTCTTGTAAGTTTTCAGAAAGTATGGAATTGTTACGAATGGCATCCATTACATCCTTGTCAATAGCCGCTAAATCTCCATTTTCTTGTTCGATAAGTTTGGTCAAATACAGCCGGCGGTATTTATTTAGCTCTCCAATCGAAATACTGCTTTCTCTAGTAAAATCAGGATAATGAGATTTAATAAAGTCGAAAATTCCGTCTCTGATTTCATTCCCATTGACAACTTCCCCTCTATTGATCTCCTTCTTTGATAAATGGCTCTTGTTCATTTTAGTGCAGGATTCCCCCTCGTTATACCCTGATTAGCAATCCATTTATGGGTTTTCACCAATAGGCTAAACAAAGCATTGATAAACGTGTAAAGATATTTATTTTCTTTTTTAGCTGAAGAACAGTTCAACCGCTGCCTCCTCCAAATTTAAAACACAATAAATCATTAACCTATAGCGAGGGTGCTATTCACTAAACATAATATTTCCTCACATAATTGAATTAAAAATAATACCTGAAGGCTAGGCTTGGTTGGTCAAGAAAACCATCCACTTCAAAACCCCAACCATTGTCCTGATAGTTATTGATATTATGAGCGCTAACGGTACTCTTATTATAGAACTTAAAAAATTGGCTTTCCATAAATATTAGTTCAAAGCTCAATTTTTCACTTGGAAAATAAGCCAATCCAAAGTTCCCAAAAAGGCCGAGTTGATTTAATTTTTGCTGCGAAAAGTATAACCATTCTTCATTCGCAACAACTGATTCAATCAAATAATCAGAATGTGAATACCTGAGCCCATAGGTAGCTATCATAAACAATTTGGGACGAATTTCAATGTGTTTTCTCAACCCCACCCATACATCCAATTCCTTTCTTTCCGAGCCAGAAGCATTGGGATTTTGGTTGATCCTTTTATTATTCCTTTTATAAAAACTCCCACCACCTATGATACTGAGCTGGTCTTTAATAAAATAGGAATAGCTAGGCGTTAAACTGAAGAAATCATTCTGTTGGATCCCTTCATCAAATAAATCTACAGACCTATCACTCCATCCGAATTCCAAGCCTACAGCATGATTTCCTTGCGAAATCTGAGCATTTGCCTCTTGATCCATGGCATAAATCCCCAAGCAAACAAAAAGGATTAAAAACTCCTTCATTGGTCTTTTTGATTAATGAAATAAACGATCCCTATACTATTGGTGCTGATTAAATCAAAGGCAAACCGGGAATCATCATAACCCTGATTTGTTCCTGAAGAATTATAGGACTTATGATAAACCAAACCACCCAAAGCAGCTTCTACCATCCATTTGGGGCTAATTTTATAGGATGCACCAGGGGATAAAGAAAATCCAAATGACTTGGGCTTATTTTCCTCATCAAAGGATGAATTATAGGAAGCTTTGGGTTCAAGAAAAAGATAAAAATTATCGACCACAGGAAAATACCTTCTATAAAACAAGCCTATACCACCTGATACACTATTAGAACTGATTTTCTCGTTACTTGATGTAATGTTTTTATTCCTATAAAAATTAACCTGAGGATTGATACCGATAACAGATAGGTCGCTAATAAAGTAACCTAAATTTGGACTAAGGTTTATAGCAAGATAGGTGGAGCGGCCTGGGTTTGAGTTTTCAGTGGTATTTATGGAGAAACCAAAATTACCCCCAACAAATAAATCTCCTTTATCGAATTGCGCAAAGGCAGTAGAGACCCCGGAAATAAAAAAGAGCAATAAGAGACCATGTTTCATATTAAAGACCTGTGTTAAAATTTATGAATTTTATTACTTATTTAGTTAGGAAGAGCTAATCGAATTTTATTACGAAATACTTAGTCCGATAGTTGTGGGTTATTACTAATAATTTATTTTTAAACAAATAATTCTTCATGACCTGCTTAGCAGACCATATCCCATGTCCAATGCTACAGGTAAATTGAATTGGTTTTTCTTAGAAAACTTATACTAGAGAAAAAATCGACTCATGAATCTCCTAGTTATCAGCCCCTTTGGATTTAGGTAAAAGAAATAACGCTTTACTCGTTCCCTATGGTTTAAAAGCAGGCAAAGAAAGCAACTATTAGACAAAACCCTCCCCATATATTTTAGGCCCTGCCCTCTCCTCTTTGAAAGGAAAGCCTTATATTTGCCCCTCGATAATCAGGAAGCAATTGACAATATGGATATTCAAGAAAGCATTTTAAAGACAATAGCGAAGGCCTTTGAGCAATTATTTAATCATAAGGTAGACAGTGAAGACCTAAGCCTTCAACCAACTAGAAAAGAATTTGAAGGCAGCTATACCTTTGTGCTTTTCCCTTATCTCAAAATAACCAAAGGTTCTCCTGAACAATCTGGGGAGAAAATAGGTAATTATTTGATAGAAAATCATCCTTCTGTAGCTGATTTCAATGTGGTTAAAGGATTTTTAAACATCAGTCTTTCTTCTGCATTTTGGGTAGACTTACTTTCCCAATTAATGACGGAGCAAACTCCTGGACATTTTGCGCCAAGAAATCAAAAGGTAATGGTAGAATACAGTTCACCAAACACCAACAAACCGCTACACTTGGGACATTTAAGGAATAATTTCCTAGGCTTTGCAGTTTCCAATATACTCAATGCCTATGGTTATGAAGTCATTAAAACCAACCTGGTAAATGACAGAGGCATTCACATTTGCAAGTCAATGGTCGCTTACCAAAAATTGGGACATGGGGAGACTCCTGAAATGGCAGGGATGAAAGGTGACCACTTGGTGGGCAAGTACTACGTACTCTTTGATCAGGAATACAAAAAGCAAATCAAAGAGTTAATGGCCGAGGGCATGACTGAGGAGAATGCAAAAAAAGCAGCGCCATGGATGAAAGAAGCACAAGAATCCTTGGTGAAGTGGGAATTAGGCGATGAGGAAACGGTTAGCCTTTGGAAAAAATTAAACAACTGGGTTTATCAGGGGTTCAATGAGACCTACAAAAAGATGAACGTTTCTTTTGACCAATATTACTACGAGTCAGACACTTACCTTTTGGGAAAAGACATTGTCACTGAGGGACTGGAAAAAGAAGTATTCTTCAAGAAAGAAAACGGCTCTGTTTGGGCAGATTTAAGCCGAAAAGGACTTGACGAAAAGCTTGTCCTGAGAGCTGATGGCACATCTGTTTACATGACCCAGGACATGGGCACTGCAGACTTGAAATTCAAAGACCATGGCATAGACAAGTCTGTATATGTAGTAGGCAACGAACAAGATTATCATTTTGAAGTTTTGTTTAAAATAATGGGCTTGTTGGAGCGGCCCTATGCCAATAACTTATTCCACCTTTCCTACGGTATGGTAGACCTACCATCAGGAAAAATGAAATCTCGTGAAGGAACAGTCGTAGATGCCGATGACCTGATCCAGGAAATGGTAGATACTGCACGAACCCACACCCAAGAACTTGGAAAAATAGATGGATTTAGCCAAGAAGAAGCGGAAAAACTGTACGAAATGCTGGGTTTAGGGGCTATTAAATATTTCCTTTTAAAAGTAGACCCTAAAAAACGAATGTTGTTCAACCCTCAGGAATCCATAGAATTCCAAGGAAATACCGGTCCATTTATCCAATATACCCATGCCCGTATTGCTGCTATCCTAAGAAAGGCAGATCAAATCGGTTTGGATTATAGCTGCAATAACTTTGACGGATTAGGCGAATTGGAGAATGTTGAAAAGCAATTGGTCTTTATGCTTTCAGATTATTCTAAAAAAATAGCCCTGGCAGCCGAAGACCTTTCGCCAGCAATAATAGCCATGTATTTATTTGATTTGGCTAAGGAGTATAATAGATTCTATGCGGAACTCCCTATATTTAGTGAAGCCAAAAATGAAATCCAGTCCTTTAGGGTAACGCTGTCAGATAGAGTAGCTAAAACAATCAATGCTGGAATGAAGTTATTGGGAATAGATGTACCACAAAAAATGTAATTATGAAATCAATTTTCTACGTTTTCGCTATAAGCTTGGTCGCTTTGCAGTTCTCCATTCAAAATCCACTTACAAATACTGCAGTCAAGTTCAATTCTCTGGATAATTTAAGCCCTAAAATCATGATAGAAGCAAAAAGTATTTATGATTTTACCTTAAATGATATCGATGGTAATCCTGTTGATTTGGCTAAATATAAAGGGAAAAAATTATTACTAGTCAATGTGGCTTCAAAATGTGGGTACACCCCGCAATATGCCGAATTACAAGAACTTTATGAAGCCTATGAAGATAAGCTTACTATACTTGCCTTTCCTGCCAATAACTTTGGGGGACAAGAACCAGGTAGCAGCGAAGACATCAAGTCATTTTGTTCAGAAAACTATGGCATTTCTTTTCCTATTTTTGAAAAAATTTCCGTCAAAGGGGTTGACAAGCACCCGCTTTATAGATGGCTTTCCGATAAGGATATGAATGGTTGGAACAATGAAGAACCAACTTGGAATTTCTGTAAATATTTTATTAATGAAAAAGGGGCTTTGGTAAAGTTCTTCCCTTCCGCTGTTAAGCCAATGGATGAAGAGATTATAAATTTAATTAATTCCTAAACCCATTGCCCGATCTATATTTGAAAAATGGATAATTTAACTACATTTCCACTGGTGAATTTTAGCTATCTCTTTTACAATTATTAAAAATTATTGAACTTGATCATTACCACTAAAAGACAAGCATGGACCCATGCGCTGAGACTTAGAACACTCCCACTTGCGTTATCGAGTATTTTCATGGGGAGTTTTATCGCTTTTCAAACGTCTGGGTTCAGGTGGTCAGTATTACTGTTGGCAGCAATCACAACTACCCTATTACAAATCTTGTCTAATCTAGCCAACGACTATGGTGACAGCATCAATGGTGCAGACCATGATGGAAGACAAGGACCTGTAAGGGCTGTTCAATCAGGGCTTATAAAGGCTGCTGAAATGAGAATAGCAATGATTATTTTTTCAGCCCTGTCCTTAATCAGTGGCTTGATACTTTTATTCATCGCTCTGGAAGACATATTTAAGTTTCTATTGTTTTTGGGCATTGGTTTATTGGCTATCGTTGCTGCAATTACCTATACTTCAGGAAAAAAACCTTACGGTTACGCCGGTTTAGGCGATATTTCGGTCTTTCTGTTTTTTGGTTGTGTTGGCGTCATGGGCACTTACTACTTGCATACCATGACATTTGACCCTGTTCTTTGGTTGCCAGCAGCTTCTATTGGACTCCTAAGCACGGGCGTGTTAAACATCAATAATATAAGAGACATAGCTTCTGATAAAGCCGCAGGTAAACTTTCCATTCCTGTTAGGATAGGAAAAAAAGCAGCTCAAAAATACCACTGGGCACTTATCATTACTGCATTGTTATTGTTATTGGCTTTTATACTAGTTGAGCAAGCTTATGGGGCATTGGCCTTTTTATTTATGGCACCTACTATTTTAAAAACTGGCTGGGCAGTTGGTAAGTTTGAAGCCCCTGAAAAACTAGATCCTTATTTAAAGGTGATGGCCTTATCTACACTCTTTTGCGTATTATTTTTCGGAATAGGTTGGATGATTTTTTAAAGTATTGATTCATTTTGCACCTAAATTGGTTACTTTTATGTAGTTTAAATGAATAGTTAAATTTAACAGCACAAATTCTATGAAAAGTATTTTAGTACCTTACGATTTTTCAGAAGAGGCTGAATATGCCTTTGAACTCGCTCAAGAATTAGCTACAAAAGCTGCCTGTAAACTTAAGCTAATCCACATCATCGAAATACCTACTTCTCAAAACTTTAACACCATGGGTGAAGTAAGTATGGGCGAAAACTTTATAGATAAAATCTATATGGTAGATGTGGTTAACAAAAGAAAAGAACAATTCAAAAAACTTGAGGAAACCCATTCAGGCAAAGCCTATAAATTTAGCACAAACTTATCTTTTGGTAATCCTTATGCAGGTATATCAGGCGAAATAACGGAAATAGGTGCTAGCTTGGTAATTATGGGCTCCAAAGGATCTAGTGGACTTGAAGAAATACTTATAGGCTCGAATACTGAAAAAGTAGTAAGGCACTCAGCATGTCCTGTTATCACTGTAAAAGGTCCAGTAAGTTCCACTTCCATTAAAAAGATTGTATTCGCAAGCGACTTCAGTGAAAACAGCAAAAAAGTTATCAAAAAATTAAAAACACTACAGGATTTGCTTGGCGCAGAAATTAGGCTTGTGAAAATAAATACACCTAATTCTTTTGAAAAATCCATTGACTCAATGGAGAAAATAAGTGCATTTATACAGTCTAACAATTTAGAAAATGTTGGCATAGATGTTTTCAATGCTGACAGCGAAGAAGAAGGAATTAATGAATTTGCAGACTTCATAGAGGCTGATCTCATCGCTATGTCTACACATGGTAGAACCGGATTTCTGCACCTTTTAGGTGGCAGTATTGCCGAAGATGTTGTCAATAGCTCCAAGAAACCAGTATGGACGATGAAATTTAAAAAATAAAGAGAGAATATGGGTAGAAAAAAGAGCAACGATTGGAAACAGAGAGATGGGTTAGTCTATTCAACAGCGGACAACTTTGATTTTGATACAAATAAAGATGGGGAGGAAAATACACTTCCACCTCAACAACAAAATTTAAAGGTTTTGCTAGACAAAAAATCAAGGGGTGGAAAACAAGTTACCCTCGTAACTGGCTTTATTGGGCAAGAAGATGATTTGAAAGCATTGGGTAAAGACCTAAAAGCAAAATGTGGTGTAGGAGGAAATACCATGGATGGGGAAATTTTAATCCAAGGTGACCAAAGAGATAAAGTAATGGATTATTTGGTTAGTAAAGCCTATAAAGCTAAAAAGTCTGGTGGTTAAACCTGACTTTTATTTTTTTAACAGCTTATAAAACATTAAGTTAGCCCTCCGAATTATTTCACCGTCACTTTGGGCTATTTTACCGACGGTAGTTGCGTGTTCATCGACTAATTTTTAGTTGTTTTTATATTATTTTTAAATTTGAGTATTAATTTTTATAGACCGGTAAATCCGGCAAAGTATGAAGATGCGTATAGTATCGAAGTACTTAAGTCAAATAAAAACAGCAATAATGGGACAGTTTAGATTATTGAGTTTTAGCGGGAATTTATACAATTTAAAAAGCGATGCTTTTTATTTGAGTGATGAGGAGAGCAAACAGTTACTATACAGACTAAAATCGTGGCCAGAAATTAAAGAATTGATAATCCTTTCAATTCCGGAGAGAACTGAAATAATATATTTTAGTGATTTAGATCTTGAAGACCGAATATTTGAAGCCATAACTGAAGCTACTTTAAGTGGCGGAGTACCTATAAAAAATGAATTCCACCAAACTTCAGACGAAGAAAAATTATTAGTCCACCTTTCAGAGCTTTGTTTTGGTGTACAATCTTCAAATTATGGGTCCACTCCATTGTTCCCAAGATTTATTCAGGCTTATAACTTAGCACTAGAAAATGGCATGGTAGGTGAATACCTTAAAACATGGTGGAATAATTTAATGGCAACCAATAAACGCATCAAAGAACAGGTGGATTACCAATTGCCTAACTTCTCAATTACCTATACTGTCTCAGACTTAATTACTGAGTTGGTAAAGAGTTTAAAACATCCAAAAATTGCGATTTTAGGATTCAATGCCTTAAGCAAAAGAATTTACAAAAATCTTACTAATAAAGGTTTCAATAAAATCACGATAGTAGATAGAAGCATTGCTTCGTTTTCAACCTTGGCAGATATCGATTTAAACAGCTTTATCTTCGAACCCATCTCAGAAGTTGAAAACGTAATCAATGAAAATGACATATTAATTTCAACTTTAGAGAATTCACTTCAAATTCTTGATCCAGCTTACTTTCAGAAAGAATTTAATACAACCAAAATTTTCATTGATCTGTCTATAAAAAATAATTTAGCAACTATCTTCAATGACAACCAGCAAGTAATTCCATTTAACCTGACAGATATTTACAAAATAGTTGAGCAGAAAATGGAAATAAATAAAAAGTGGCTGAAGAAAGCCAAGCCAATTATTTCAGAAATGAATCTGATATTTTTTGAATGGATAGATGATAAAAAAGGCCAGGAAATGCTGACTATAGCAAATGAACTATTGGGCAAAAACATTCAAAATAGTCAATATACAAAGGTTTTAATCGCTGATGAGCCAACTTTTAAGACAGTAATGTTTGATAATCGAATCATTAACATGCTGCTTAAAAAATCAATTGCAAAAATTAAAAGTAACGCTCAATACAAGGATATCATTAATTATGATAGAATAGTAAATGATTTTTATCAGTACAACTAGCCTTATGGCGCATAAAACCGGCCATTTTATAGTCCTATTTTTATAATCACCTTAGGAACGAATTGGTGTTTTTTAAACTGAAAGTCCAAAAATCTTAGGAAAGCCGATTGATTTTGATGTAAAAATAGTGACTACAAACAGCCTAATCAATCACTTTGACTATTACGAAAGCAGAATAAATGAAATTAGGCGTTTTGCTTTCCCTACAATACTCCTGTAACTATTTAAAAAGAATAAAAAGAGTCTTTTTTTATCACAGTAAACCTCATTTTTTTTTGCAAATTTGCAATAGCTGACTAAATTTGCACTACTATGATGAATACAGGAAGTTTACGCTTTACCTTAAAATTTTTATATCCGGCAAATGCACATATGCATCATGCAGGTCATCATTGCTCCTAAATGGAGGTTTCCTCTGCCTCTAACCTCCTACCCCGGGGGAAACAATTCAAACTAAATATATTCTAAGTATTTATTGTATACATAATTCCATGGAAAACATTATCAGGATTGCCGTTCAAAAAAGTGGGCGTTTAAGTGACGATTCCCTCAAACTCATTAAAGAGTGTGGCATAAAATTTCATAACGGCACAGGTAAATTAAAATCTACGTCAACCAATTTCCCTATAGAATTTTTGTTCCTAAGAGATGATGACATTCCAGGATACGTTGCCGATGGTATTGCAGATTTAGGAATAGTAGGAGAAAATGAGCTTGTTGAAAAAGACAAAAATGTCGATGTCCTTAAGCAATTGGGCTTTTCTAAGTGCAGGCTTTCTTTGGCTATCCCAAAAGGAGAATCTTACTCAGGTATCGAATATTTTGAGGGCAAAAACATTGCCACCTCTTACCCTAAAATTCTTGGTGATTACCTTAAAAAAGTAAATATCAACGCTGATATTCACGAAATTAGTGGCTCAGTTGAAATTGCTCCAAGTATTGGTTTAGCGGAAGGGATATGTGACATTGTTAGTTCAGGATCTACATTGATGATGAACGGCCTTAAAGAGGTGGAAGAAATTTTCCAATCCCAGGCTGTACTTATAAGTCACAAAGCCATCAATGCTGCCAAGCAGACTTCAGTTGAAAAGTTACTCTTTAGAATAGATGCTGTCCAAAAAGGCAAAAAGAACAAGTATGTCCTTTTGAATGCACCAAATACTTCTTTAGACAAAATTATTTCATTAATACCTGGTATGAGAAGCCCAACTATTTTGCCATTGGCAGAAGAAGGATGGTCTTCTGTTCATTCTGTAATTAGTGAAGACCAATTCTGGGAAAACATTGAGGAACTAAGAAATGCTGGAGCACAGGGTATTTTGGTTGTTCCCATTGAGAAGATGCTTATTTAGGAATAGATTGAACACTGATGGGAAATAGCCTCAATTCATTGTTTATTCCCATTACAAAATTCATAGCGTATGAAAATCCTGGTCAACCCTGATAAAAAGATCTGGAAGAAAGAACTGGCAAGACCAGTCCAAAAAACTAAGGACATAGAAAAGATTGTAAAACCGATCATGAAGAAGGTGAAGCGGCAGGGAGACAAAGCCCTTCGTAAATTCGCCTTTGAATATGACCATGTGGAAATTGACTCCATAATGGTAGATCCTATGGAGATTAAAAATGCTGGAAAGCAAGTTGATAAAGCACTGAAAGATGCGATTAAAACAGCCAAGTCCAATATTGAGAAATTTCATAAATTACAAGAATCGCCACCTTTAAGCACAGAAATAATGCAAGGGGTGACTTGCATGCGCAGGAGTGTAGCCATTCAGAAGGTAGGTTTGTATGTACCAGGTGGTACAGCGCCCTTGTTTTCTACTGTACTTATGCTCGGCATACCTGCAAAATTAGCAGGCTGTGAAGAAATTATTCTTTGCACCCCTCCAGATCAAAAAGGTCAAGTTCATCCAGCCATTTTATATGCTGCCAAGTTAATTGGTATAAGCAAAGTAATTAAAGCTGGAGGTGCCCAAGCCATTGCCGCCCTTGCCTATGGAACAGAATCAGTTCCCCGTGTAGACAAGATATTTGGTCCTGGAAATCAATATGTAACAGCAGCAAAGCAAATAGCTGCTAAAAAAGGAGTTGCGATCGATATGCCTGCAGGCCCTTCTGAGGTTTTGGTCTATGCGGATGAAACTGCTATACCAGCATTTGTGGCTGCTGATTTACTATCACAAGCTGAGCATGGAGCAGACAGCCAGGTAATTCTTGTAAGTCCTTCGGAAAAAGTAGTGGATAAAATCATTGTTGAAGTCAATGATCAATTAGAACATTTGCCACGCCAGAAAACAGCGAGGAAAGCATTGGAAAACAGTTTGGCGGTTGTGATTGAAGACATGGATATTGCTTTGGAACTGATAAACGAATACGCTCCAGAGCATTTGATCATTAATATCAAGGAAGAAGACAAAGCTGTAAAAGGAATTATAAATGCAGGCTCGGTATTTATAGGGAATTTTACCCCAGAATCTGCTGGAGACTATGCTTCTGGTACCAACCATACCCTCCCTACCAATGGCTATGCAAGAAGCTATTCAGGTGTGTCATTGGATAGTTTTGTGAAGAAAATCACCTATCAGAAAATCACAGAAGAAGGGCTAAGAGCTTTGGGCCCTGTGATAGAAGTGATGGCAGAGAATGAACAACTTATGGCCCACAAACAGGCTGTTAGTATACGTTTGAATTACCTGGATAAAGAAAACAAATAGATGGCATTTGATCTTCAAAAGTTACTTAGGCCGCATATAGCTTCACTGAAACCTTACTCATCTGCTAGGGATGAATATACTGGTAAAGAGGGGATTTTTCTAGATGCAAATGAAAATGCACTGGGTTCAGTATCAGAACAACCTTTCAATAGGTATCCAGATCCATATCAGACCAAGTTAAAGGAGAAACTAGGGGCAATCAAGCAGGTGTCACCCTCCAATATTTTCTTGGGCAATGGCAGCGATGAAGCCATAGATTTGTTGTTCAGGGCTTTTTGCAGACCGGGAATTGACAATGTTATCATCATGCCCCCAACTTATGGCATGTATGAAGTAAGTGCTGGTATTAATGATGTGCTAACAAAGAAAGTCTCCCTTTCCCCTGCATTTGACATGGAGGTGCAAAATGTATTGGATGCAGTAGATGACCATACAAAAATCATTTTCATTTGCTCTCCTAATAACCCAAGTGGAAATAAAATTAACCGTCAAGCTATCTATCAAATTCTATCAAATTTTGATGGATTAGTGGTAGTTGACGAAGCCTATATTGACTTCAGTGATGAGGCTAGCTTTAGCCTGGAATTGAGCCAATATTCCAACTTGCTCGTTATGCAAACGCTATCCAAAGCTTGGGGCTTGGCAACGCTACGCCTGGGAATGGCTTTTGCCTCCCTGGAAATAATCGGCATACTTAATAAAATCAAACCCCCTTATAATATTAGTGGTTTGACCCAAGACACCGTTTTAGAAGCCATTGGCAATACCAAGCAACTCCAACAAATGGTAAAGGAAATTCTGGTTCAAAAGGAACAATTAAAGATAGCCCTAGAGACAATTCCTGAAGTTGAAAAAGTTTATCCATCAGCTGCTAATTTTCTATTGGTAAAAGTACCCCAGGCCAATCAGGCCTATCAGCAATTAATTGATAAAAAGATAATCGTCCGAGACCGTTCAAAAGTACAACGATGTGAAGATTGTTTGAGAATAACAGTTGGAAGCGAAGTGGAAAACACACAGTTGATCAATGCTTTAAAAGAAGTCCTTAGGAATAATACTAACAAGCACTAGAAGAGATTGAAGCATGAAAAAAAAGCTATTATTTATAGATAGGGATGGTACAATCATTAAAGAGCCCCCTACAGATTATCAAGTAGATAGTTTAGAAAAACTTGAATTTATACCCCGTGCTATTAGCAACTTGGTCAAAATTGCCGAGGAAGGTGACTATGAGCTTATACTTGTTACAAACCAAGATGGCTTGGGTACAGATTCCTATCCTGAAAGCACTTTTTGGCCAGCACAATTCAAAATGCTTAAAACCTTGGAACAGGAAGGTGTATTTTTCAAGGATATCCATATTGACAAAACCTTTGAACATGAAAATGCACCGACCAGAAAACCTGGTACTGCCATGCTCACAGCCTATCTCAACGGAAATTATGATTTGGATAACTCTTACGTAATAGGTGATAGGGAAACGGATGTAACCTTAGCTGTAAACCTTGGTTGCAAATCCATTTTTTTTGGGAAAGAGGTAGTCAATAATGCTGACAAGAGTGTTGACAATTGGGATGCCATTTATGAATATCTAAAACTTCCTCCAAGGAAAGCTGAAGTCATTCGCAAGACCTCTGAAACCAATATATCCATACTATTGAATCTTGACGGTTCAGGAAAAAGCAGCATTAGCACTGGGCTTCCTTTCTTTGATCATATGCTAGACCAATTGGCCAAACATGGAGGATGCGACTTGGAAATCAAAGTTGAGGGAGACCTACACATAGATGAGCACCATACTATAGAAGATACTGGTTTGGCCTTGGGTGAAGCATATCTGAAAGCCATGGGAGACAAAAAAGGCATCTACAGGTATGGTTTTTTGCTGCCCATGGATGATTGTTTGGCTCAAGTGGCCATAGACTTTGGTGGTCGCCCTTGGATCGTTTGGGAAGCAGATTTCAAACGTGAAAAAATCGGAGACATGCCAACAGAGATGTTTTATCATTTCTTCAAGTCTTTTAGTGATACTGCCAAATGTAACCTAAATATCAAAGCTGAAGGAGACAACGAGCACCATAAAATTGAAGCCATATTCAAAGGCTTGGCAAGAGCCATTAAAATGGCGGTTAAAAAGGACCTCAACGCACTGGATCAACTTCCAAGTACAAAAGGAACATTATAGAATAAAACCTAAGTAGGAGAATAATCAGGGCTTATACCGATTAATACTTCTTCAAAGGCATTAAAAGCAATAGGCCTCATTTATAAAATGAGGCCTATTGCTTTTTATTCAATTATTTTATTCTAAAAATCAATTAAAGTCTTCTTTTAAAGTTACTAAGAAACTAACCAAGTCCCTAATCTCCCTTCTACTCAAAAATTGCTTCATGTCTGGCATACTCGAAGGCGCATCTTTCCTTTCTAGTATTTGACTTTTCATTATCAGGGTATCAGGCTGATTACCCATCTTCAAAGTAATGCTTTCTTCTGTTTCGTCCATTTTGATTCCAGCTAGCTTCTCCTCATTGTCTAGAGAAAGGGTGACAACACCAAATCCTGGTGCAAGCCGATTGCTTGGGTCAATAATTGCTTCTAACAATTGTTCCCGAGTCAAATTGGCTCCTACACCATTCAACTTAGGCCCTGCATTTCCACCAAAATCATCATAAGCATGACATTTGATACACTGAGCAGTTGAATGTTGAAAGAAAATCTTTCTTCCTTTTACAAGATCGCCGCCATATAAACTGCCACTATAAGAAGCCAAAAGGTCGTCTTGACTCATGCTTTCGTGAACCTGATCGTACCTTTCTTTAAGTTGGTTATCCTCTCTTTTCTCCATGGCTTCAAAAAATTCGAGTTCAATGGCTTGAGGTAACTCCCCTTTTTCGAATTGTACCAATAATTTCTCAAAGATTGCTTTGGTACTATTTTGATCCAGTTTTGCCAAGGTTGTGACGGCAGCTTGCTGTTCTTCTACCGTTCTTTTCTGAATAACTTCATCTAAAAGCGCCGCTTTTCTTTCATCAGGAATTTTGAGCTCCTCAAGAAGATCGAGTCCTGCCACCCTTACACTTCTCTCTTTATCAGAAAGTGCTTGTTCTAAAGCTTTATCCATTGGTGATTCTGGGATTTTAGCAATTGCCCTTAAACTTTCCGCTCTAACTTTTGCATCCTTGTCATTTGAAAGTACAGCGAGTAAGCGCTCATTGGCTTCTGAAATTTTCAACTCACCCAAAGCCCTCACTGCTTCTTCACGAATCAAATGGCTATTGCTTGTAGTTAAATCCATTAATACCTTTGATGCTGAAGCCTGATAGCCCTCAATATCTCTGCTAAATTCACCTCTATACCATCCATCAACCCTGTCCAACACAGAGGGAGAAGTCCAAGTACTCAATGCTGCTATGGCCTCTACACGCATTGCCTCAGGGGCTTTTGCTTGATTGGCATAAGTCAATAAGTTATTGAATGCTTCCTCAGACCCCCACCTTAAATTGGCACTGATAGCTCTTCGAAGTAGCGGTTCTGAAGTATAATCTCCAGTCACCAACAATTTCCCGAGAGCTGGTATGGCTGCTTCAATAGAAAAATCATCATTGATGGCTCTGGCTGCCTCAGCAATTATGTATTCACTTTTATCATTTAAGAAGGCTACAATACCTTCGTCTCTTAATCTTCTAAGTGCAATTACAGCCCCAAGTCGCACAGCATCTGAAGAATGGCTTGCCAAATCAGCAATCGCTGAAGGCTTCCCTACCCTGGATAAGGCAAGACTGGCTGCATGCCTAATGTATAAATCTTCATTGTCATTTTCCTGAAGAAGTGTTACCATGTCTTCAAAAGCACCTTCATACTTCATTTTACCTAGGGCTTCTGCAGCAAAAAACTGAACCCTTTCCACATCTGATGTAAGCAGCGGAAGTATATATTTGGCTGCATTTATAAATTTTAAATCCCCTAGCCATTTGGCTGACTGAGCGACTATTTCAACATCATTGTCTTTCAAATAAGGCAATAAAATTTCCGCTCTTTTAGGATCTTCTCTCGCGAGCTGAGAGATTCCCCAAATGGCATGGATCCTCGCCAACTGACTATCTTTTTGGGCCAAAACTGCAGAAAATACTTCCATTCCCTCTTCTGATCGCTTTGCCAATTCAAACTGTGCTTTTTGTCTGACACGTTGGTCTTCGAAGCCTAATAATGTGGAAAGTTCATCTTTAGATAAATCAGCATATTTTTTTGCTAAATGAGATGCAGTAAGTTTTCTGATATCAGCAGTTGCAGTTTGATCAGTAAATTTCCAAATCCTTCCGTAACCTTTGTTCACCCAACCATCAATCCAATCAGAGAAGTACAAGGCTCCATCAGGTGCGAAGTCCATTCCGGTGGCAAGAATGCCCGTGAGAATCTGCTCCGTTTCTCCCATTTCAAAACCTGCTCCCATTGGTTTTAGGTCAAAAGCATGAATCCCAGATCTAGCAGCATTGCCACCAAACTCTGCAACAAAGAACTTGTTTTTCCATTGTTCGCCAAGGCCGGTTCCCGGATTGTGCTGCATCCCTGTAGGGCCATTTACATAGTTGGCTATAGTAGGTATATAATAAGCTGCCTGATCTTCATTTCTTGGAAGATGCATCTTTTCATCCATCCAAACCTTGTATCCATTGTTCTTAGGGTCACGGTATTTGCCAAACTGCCAATTGATTCGCCAACCTGTATCTGATCCTTCCACTAAATAGACGATTCTTTCCCGTTCGCCTTTATGATCTCCATCGTTGTCTACACTTATAAGATTGCCATAATCATCGAAATCAAATTCGTGGGTATTTCTAACACCATAAGCGAATATTTCAAAATCCGAACCATCTGGATTGGCACGAGCTATTACGCCACAATTGGGATAATCGAGAAGGTTTCCCTTGTCATCTTCCCCACTAAATCCTATATCGCCTATTCCCCAATAGATTTTACCTTCAGGCCCCACTTTAAGCCCAGACATATTGTGTCCTCCAAAACCAATATGCACACCAAATCCATGGGCAAGGGATTTTTTCTCGTCCATAAAACCGTCCCCATTGGTATCTGTCATCCTCCAAAGATCAGGCGCCACACCTACAAATAGGGCATCATCATAATACAACACCGCACCAGCCACGTCAGATGTTTCTTCATTAAAATCACTGGCAATTAATGTGGAACGATCTGCTTTACCATCACCATCTGTATCTTGGATTTCAAAAACGTTCTCTTTTTCAATAGTGAGGTCCTTCCAGTCATGTGAGCCATCTCCATTAATGTCAGGAAGCCATTCGTTTTTAGCACTGTTTTCTGGAGCCAATTCTTTATGGATAAATGCTTTTCGCTCGGCTACATTTTTAAATTTAATGGAAGAAATCTCCCAATCCTGGTGACTTCGAATATCAAATTCTGAGATTTTTCTTCTATTTGTTTTTGAATAGTAAGCATTGCCCTGATCATCTATTTGTAAGGAAATTGGATCAGCTACCAATGAGTCTACTGCCCATAATTCTAATTTGAGATCATTATTAAACACAGGGTTGACCAAGCCTTCGATGGCGACTGTTTGTTTGTTAACTTCTTCCTGGGTCAGTTGTTTTACCTGAAGTGGTGCAGCATTTTCACCTGAGTTACATGCAGTAAGGACAGTGCAGAAAGCAAGGATGTTTAAAATCTTGTATTGTGCTGTCAATTTAATTTTTCTCAACATGGATAATCAATATAAATTAATGAGATGAGCTATTTAACTAAAACTTGATAAAAAAGATTAGTGTTCTTCTTTATCTAATGTTACTAGAAAACTTACTAAATCTCGTATTTCTCTTTTCGTCAATAAAGCCTTCATATCAGGCATAGAAGACAAAGCATTTGACCGCTCTTTTATCGTTTCTTTTGCTATAATCATATCTGGTTCATTTCCCACCTTTAAAGTAAGGCTATTTTTATCCTCACTTAACACGATTCCTGAAACGCTTTTATCACTGTTAAGTTTTATGGTAACTACACCAAAACCTGGAGCCAAACGATTGCTCGGGGCAATAAGGGCTTCAAGCAAAAGCTTCCTATCAAGCTTCTTGGCAATTCCATTTAACCTAGGTCCAGCAATGCCTCCAAAGTCATCATAAGCATGGCAACGAATACATTGGGCAGTCTGGTTTTGGAAGAAAATCTTTCGCCCTTTCGCAGCATCTCCACCAAATAGACTTCCATTGTAACTAGCCAATACATCTCCTTCATAAAGTTTGTCCGTTATGGCTTTGTACTTGGTCAACAAATTCACATTGCCTAATGTTTCGAGCGCTTCACTTAATTCCAACTCAACTGCCGCAGGTAATTTTTTATTGCTCAATTCATCCAAAAGTTTCTCAAATACAGGAGTAGCATAACTTTTATCCACCTCTCCCAAGGTGGCGATGGCTGCTTGTTTTTCTTCAACTGATTGATTCATAATTACTTTCTCTAATAAAGCAGCTACAGTATTAGCAGGTAAATCTAATTCTCCCAAAATTCCCAAACCAGCAACCCTGACACTTTTATCCTTGTCCGTAATGGCTTGTTCCAAAGCGATATCAATGTTTTCTGAATCTGATTTAGCCAAGGCCAATAATGCAGCCTCTCTTACTTTTGAATCCCTATCTGTTTTAAGTATAGACAGCAATTTATCAGAGGTATCGGCCACCTTTATAGTCCCAATAGCATTCACAGCAGCATAACGAATGGAGGCATTAGAATGATTGGTTAATTTCAACAATGGTGCAGAAGCCAATTGTCTAAGAACATTGGCATCCCGCTTCATCTCTCCTCTATACCTTCCGTCCACCCTGTCCAAGACGGATGGATTATCCCAGGTGGACAAAGCATTGATGGCTTCAATCCGCATGCTTTCAGGTGCAGATTCCATAGCGATAAAGTGCGAAATTTGATTTAGGGCCTCTTCGGTACCGACCCTTAGATTAGCATTTATCGCCCTTCTTAACAATGGTTCAGAGGATAGATTTTCTCTGGTGAGTACCTTACCCAATGCTGGCAATGCCTCTTCGATAGAAAAATCATCGTTGATTGCCCTGGCTGCTTCAGCTAAAATATATTCATCTTTGTCGGATAAAAACACAGCCACTTCACCAGCCTCCATGCGCCTTAAGGCAACCACGGCAGCAATCCTCACAGCCTTTGATGGATGTTGATGTAAAGCTTCAACGGCTGCAACATCCCCTATTCTAGCCAAGGCCAGGCTTCCAGCATGGCGCAAATAAACATCCTCCTCGTTATTTACTTCTAGGAATGCGATTAATGGCTGGACCGCTGTTTTGGCTTTAATTCTGCCCAATGCCTCTGCGGCAAAGAACTGTACTCGGACCGATTGGTCTTGAAGTAGAGGAATTAACTTATCCTCAGCCCCCTCAAACCTGATATCACCAAGCCATCTAGCCGCTTGCGCCCTGATCTCTTGGTCAGCATCATTAAGCAATGGAACTAGCAGTTTACCCACTTCATCTTCACCTGAACGGGCAAGCTGAGCGACTCCCCAAATGGCATGGATTCTTGCCATTTTTCCACTGTTTGGATTCAGTTTAGCCTTAAATATTTCAAGTCCCTCGCCACCTCTTTTGGCTAATTCAAATTGGGCTTTGTGTCGAACCCTTTTATCAGGGTTGTCCAGCAAATTGCTCAACTCAGGATTCTTCTTGTCCTTGAAATTAGCCTTGATAAGGGTTTCTGTATCTTTTCTCAATTGGCTGTTTACCCCTTTAGTAACTTCCATTTTCCAAATTCTCCCATTGTCCTTGGTGCCCCAACCATCAATCCAATCAGCAAAATAAAGGGATCCGTCAGGACCAAAGTCCATTCCAGTGGGCAGTAAGCCTCCCATGATCTGCTTGGTCTCTGTCATTTCAAATCCAGCTCCCATTGGTGCCAATTTGAAAGCGTGTATTCCTGATCGAGCAGGATTTCCTGAAAACCCAGCTACAAAAAAAGTTTCTTTCCACTGTTCTCCCAATGCAGTCCCGGGATTGTATAACATACCTGTGGGGCCGTTAATGTAATTTTTTAAAGGCGGAAGAAAATAAGCTGCCTGACCATCATGTCGAGGTTTATACATTTCCTCATCCATCCAAACCTTGTAATCATTGTTTTTAGGGTCCCTGTACTTGCCAAACTGCCAGTTGATTCTCCATCCTGTATCGGACCCGTCTACTATATACACCAGGCGTTCACTCTCTCCTCTGTGATCACCATCATTGTCTACGCTGATAAGATTGCCAAAATCATCAAATACGAATTCATGGGTATTTCTTACCCCCATGGCAAATATCTCAAAATCACTCCCATCTGGATTAGATCGAGCAATTACGCCCCTATTCGGATATTTATGAGTGTTCCCTGCCTGGTCCTTTCCATTAAAGCCAATGTCTCCAATCCCCCAATAAACCCTGCCATCAGGGCCCATTTCAAGACCCGACATTCCATGCCCTCCAAATCCAATATGCACACCATATCCATGAGAAATAGACACTTTTTCTTTAGTCAAACCTGTTTTGGGGTCTTCTTTGACCCGCCACATATCAGGTGCTGCACCTACAAAAAGGTCGTCGCCATATTTCATTACCGCACCTGCTACATCGGTCACCTCATCATGTAATTCTTCAAAAACCAATTGGTATTTATCAGCCAACCCATCACCGTCAGTGTCTTCCAGGCGGTAAATGTGATCCTTTTCAATGGTCATGTCTCTCCAGTCATTGAATCCATCGCCATTTAGGTCTTCCATCCACTCGTTTTGCGCACTGTTTTCTTCTGAAAGTTCTTCTCTCAGAAAGGCCCGCTTTTCCTCAATTGTTTGTAAAGTAATAGATCTGATCTCCCAGTCCTGATGCCGTCTAATCTCATGTTCGGAATTTTTTTGCCTATTGGTACGGCTATAATACAACTTTCCCTGATCATCAAAATCAATGGATATTGGATCAAAAACCATAGAATCAGAAGCCCAGACACTAACCTTAAGACCTGAGTCTAATTCTGGTTGGATGATCTCCTCCAACTGAGAGGCCCATTCCTTCGTATTTAAAGCATTAAAATTTGTAATTTTTAAATCCTGCTCCTCTTTTGGGCCACAACTAAATACAATCAATAAGCTTGCAATCATAAAATATTGCAAGGGCTTTCTAAAATTCAAATTCAATAGGTTCATAGCATATTCTCCGGTAATTATAAACAATCTGGGTTGAACCCTGATTGTGTGAAAATAGGAAGATGGGTCAATACTTTTATACCTTTCAACAAACAGCACTTCCTCCCTCCTCTTGAAATTTCTGAACTCCCCACTTTACCAAAGTTGTTAACAGAGACAATTTTCAAGTTCAGAAATATAAGAAAAAGATTATTAGTTGAAAATTAAAATTTTATAAAGATAGGAAACTAGTTTTAATGATTAATTCCACTCCTATTAATGGTCAATGCGAGGTGTGAGGGATCACGAAGTTTTTGTTCGCAGTTATTCATCGATCTAAAGTTGTGATAGGCGGTTTTCCATATATGTCCCTTCTGGGCATTTTTCAATGCAGCTTGTTTGTCCAATCCTCCTGCATACCATTCTCCATATTCATGATCGATGAGATATTCTTGAATATAATTCCATTGAAGCTTAAATTTCTCATAATACAACATTGCGTCATCCGGATACAAATCGGCCATGATTAAAAGGGTGTTGAGCCCCTCCGCTTGTGCCCACCAGTTTTTGGTATCCTTGATGACTTCTGGTGTTGATTCCCCTGAAAAATAATATCCCCCATCATAAAATCCCCCTACGTTTTCATCCCAACCAAATTGAAGCGAATGATCCACCATTTTCTTTCCTATTTCCCAGGTAGCATCATCATCTACTAGCCCCAGAACATGTGAAGCCTCCATCATTAAATAGGCCGTCTCTACATCATGACCATAAGAAACATGGTCTATGGAATGGTGCTTGTCTATAGTGGCTTTACCTTCCCCCCTGAAACTAACTGGAGTCCAATCTGGCTGTAAAAACAACTGAAGATAACCTTCGCTCTGAACAATTGTGTCTCTGATCAAAGTCAGCAGTTCCGTAGTTCTTTGCTTCAATAAAGGATCTTTCCAAACAGTATATAATTCAGTAAAAGCTTCTAATAAATGTATAGAGCTGTTTTGGTCTTTGTATCCAATGGTGGATGTAGAAGGAGTACTACTATCTCTAATCAGAGGAGAACCATCCATAGCAAGCGACTGGAAATACCCGCCATACTCAGGATCATAACTGTTTTCCTCCAACCAGTAAAAGGCCTTCTTGGCCAATTCAAGCACTTCTGGATCTGAGGACACCTTATAATAAGCCGCAAGCCCATAAATACCGAAAGAATTTCCATAGGCAGTTTTCGCCCCTTGACCACTGCTTTCTACTTGACCTTCACGACTTAATAAAGTATGAAACCCACCATTTTCTTTGTCCCAAAATTTATCTCTTAAAAAGGTGTATCCAAGCCTTGCTCCTTTCTTATAATGGTCTGTTTCAGAATTTCTCTCTATCATTTTTGATAAGGTCCACAAATGTCTGGCCTGTGAAACAATCATCTTGTCTTGATTTTCAGTAGGATTAAATGCCGCATCAAAGGAACTGATATACCCGCCATATTCGGTATCATAAGCTTTGGGGTACCAATGATTGATTAATTCATTGTTGATGGAGAAAGCGATCTCATCTGCCAATTTAATTCTTTCAGATGTTTGAGCATATAGGGCTTGGCTAAGCCAGCAAGTAAAAAAAACTACAATCGTAAGGAGCTTCATATAATTTTGGGTTTAAATAATTACTTAAATTTAAATTCATTCTTTGGCATTTCCAACTGAACTATTTCTAGGGCGAAAAAGGAAATAAATCTATAATAGATACCCTATTTAAAACAATTCAAGGCTGAAACTTTGAAATATATTTAATTTTTTAGTTAAAAAACTGGGAAACCAATTGACAAACTGGGAAACCCGTTGTATCTTTAAATAAAATTAATTGTTATGTGTCTATGGAGAAATTGACCAAAAAGGAAGAGGAGCTAATGCAAATACTTTGGCAGCTTAAAAAAGCTTTTGTCAAAGACATTGTAGCCAAATATCCTGACCCTAAACCTCATTACAATACCATTTCTTCCCTCGTAAGAGTATTGCAGGAAAAAGAAATAGTAGGATTCAATGTGTATGGTAATACTTATGAATATTTCCCATTGCTTAAGAAAGAGGCCTATCGAAAGGTTTACATGAAGGAAATAATAAGCAATTATTTTGACAATTCATTTTCCAGTGCTGTAGCTGCTTTTGTACAAGAGGAACAATTGGATAAAGATGAAGTAGAGGAATTGATTAATCTAATTAAATCGAAATAAGCTATGGAGGCTATCTTTCTTTATTTGTTGAAGGCATCATTGATAAGTTTGGTATTGTACCTCTCCTACCATTTTATACTTAGAGGACACAAGCAATTCGTATTTAACCGGATCTTCTTGCTGCTTGTGCTCCCGGTGGCACATATTATCCCATTGATACAAATACCTATCCGAGAAGACCTTTCAAGAGCATTGGTGTATGTCAATGAAACCACTCCAATTACTCCCGAAGCTGACATAGCCATCCAAGCAACAAACAATCCTGAAACAATGAATTGGTTAACCATATTGGGCACCCTATATATTATTGGAATAGTTTTCTGTTTACTAAGGTTTGCCCTAAGCTATTTGCAAGCTTACAAAATATACAAAACAGCTAGAAAAAACATGGTGGGAAACCAAACCGTTTACCTATCTCCTGAAAACATCCGAGCTTTTACCTTTATCAATAAAATTATCATCGGAAGCAATATTATCCATCATCCTGATTTGGAAATGGTGGTTGACCATGAAAAGGTACACCTAAATGAAAAGCACTTTATTGATTTATTCCTAATAGAATTTCTTTCAGCCTTTCAATGGTTCAACCCAGTGGTTTATGTTCTAAACAGGGCTATTAGGCTAAATCTCGAGTACAGAGTTGACGACATGGTGACACAAAATTCCAACATGAGGCGGTACCAAATGGCCTTGGTCTCGATGGTGAGCGATCGAATAGCACTTCCTCAATTTACAGAGCTGAATTCCAATAATCTCAAAAACCGTATACTTATGATGAAATCAACTAGTAATTCGAAATTTACAAGGATCAGGAAATTAGCCATTTTGCCTATATTCCTAATTTTATTGGCATGCCTATCCGAAAAAACAACAGCATTCAGGGAAAGTGATGGTAATGAGAATACCTTAATGGCTTCTGAAACCGCAAAAGCTAAAAATAATCCATCAAATAATGAGATTTCTACAATAGATGATTTGAGCAGGTATTTTTCCAAATCGCTAAGGTACCCCGAGGAAGCACGGAAATTTGGTCAAGTTGGGTCAGTAATTTTATATTTTAATGTAGACAATAAAGGAAAATTGACAGGTTTTTATGAAGAGCAACCTTCGGGAGAGGTTTATTATTATCCTGATGGTAGCCTCAAAGGCGATCCCTTCAAAAGTAGTGATATTGTAATCGTCGGCTATGAGAGCAATCCATCAGCAATACCAATACTTATTAATAAATCAAACCAGCATTCAAAACTGTATGAAGAATGCAAAAGAGTAATCAATGCGCTCCCAATTGTAAACATTGATAAACTAAAAGGCAAAACGGTTAAAATAGCATTTGAATTTAAATTAAAATCGATATAGTAACAGAAATAAATCGTATGAGGGCAATTTTGAATGCAATTTCAAATAAAACAAAAACACTTGTCTTGATTTTTTACACTTTATGTGGAAAAATGACCTACAAATAAATTAATAAATCCTTTTCATTCCTTCCTTTTATCAGGATGCCTTATATTTGCGCACGCATAATAAAAAGCCGAGTAGAATGAATGATTTTATAGCTGAATTGAAGTGGCGGGGCATGGTTCAAGACATGACCGCAGGAATTGAAGAACATATTCAAAAAGGTAAAGTAGCAGCCTATCTTGGTTTCGACCCTACTGCTAATTCACTTCATATAGGCCATTTGGTTGGGGTGATGACCTTACTCCATTTTCAGCGCTCAGGACATCAGCCAGTTGCGTTAATAGGTGGTGCTACGGGCATGATAGGAGATCCATCCTTTAAGTCCTCAGAGCGAAACTTATTGGACAAGGCTACTTTGGATCAAAATATTGCTGGCATCAGAAAGCAATTAGAGAAATTTTTAGATTTTGATGCAGAGGCTTCGAACAAAGCCTTGCTGGTCAACAATTACGACTGGATGTCTGAGTTTTCCTTCTTGGAATTCATAAGGGACGTGGGTAAATACATCACTGTCAACTACATGATGGCAAAAGATTCTGTAAAAAGAAGGCTTGAAGATGGCAATGGTCTATCCTTTACTGAGTTTACTTACCAGTTGATCCAAGGCTATGATTTTTATTATTTGTGGAAAAACAAAGGTTGCAGCATTCAGTTAGGCGGCTCGGATCAGTGGGGTAATATTGTTACTGGAACGGAACTGATACGTAAAAAAGCTGGTGGTGAAGCATTTGCACTTACCGTTCCGTTGATTACAAAAGCGGATGGTACTAAATTTGGAAAAACAGAAGGCGGTAGCGTTTGGCTTGATCCTGAAAAGACCTCACCCTATGCTTTTTACCAATTTTGGCTCAATGTTTCTGATGAAGACGCGGCCAAATATATCCGAATATTCACAATATTAGACCAAGAAGCTGTCGAGCGCTTAGAAAAAGAGCACCTAGATGCACCACATCTTCGGGTTTTGCAAAAAGCCTTGGCACAGGAAATAACAATTCTAGTCCATAGCCGTGAAGAATATGAAGTGGCCGTGAAAGCATCAGGAATTTTATTCGGAAAATCTTCACTGGAAGATTTGTCAACATTAGATGAACGTACCTTTCTTCAGGTTTTTGATGGTGTAGATGTCATAGAGATGAATCAAGCAACTTTTGAAAATGCTGAAAATGTCCTTGATTTATTGACTTTAGACCAAACAATTTTTAAATCTAAAGGCGAAGGCAGAAAAATGATACAGGGTGGTGGTGTATCCCTCAACAAGCAGAAAATAGAAAACCCGAACGATAAGGTAGATACCCCTTTGCTTCAAAACAAGTACCTTTTGGTCCAAAAAGGAAAGAAAAATTATTATATAATCAAGGTTCTCGCTTAAGAAATAAAATATAAAGCGATTTATAACAGGCATAAATAGAATATGGGCGTTTACGAAAGACAGCAAAAAGAAAAAAAGATCCTTGAATCAGCCATTGCATTGTTTGCTGAAAAAGGACTCCATGCAACAAAAGTCGAAGACGTAGCCAAGAAAGCTAAAATAAGTAAAGGTCTTGTTTATTTTTATTACAAAAGTAAAGAAGACCTTTACATGGCCATTACTAAAAAGGGCATTGAAGAATTAAAAGAAGTCTTCAACAAGTCATTCGGTAAAGGCAAAGATAAAACAGGAATTGAAGTAATGACAGATTTGGTAAATGGGTACTTTCAATTTGTCCAAGAAAAGAAGGTATTTCACGACGCCATACTCTATTTTCTATCTGTTTTAGAATTGTACCAGCAAAATTCAGAAAAAGTAAATCCATTGCTTTTAGAAAGTCAATTCTTCAATAAATTGCTACAAAGCCACAATGATTTGGCAAAAATTGGCATTAAAGCAATTTCGCAAGGTATAAAAGATGGTAGCATGCGCCCAGATTTGCAGGCTGACAGCACTTTTTACACCATCTGGAGTATGGTAATTGGCTACTGCCAATTGTCAGGCTCTGTTAATTTAGAACCGAATGATATTAAAATCAACATTGAAAGTTGGAAAAATGGTTTCAATAAAATACTTTTTGAGATATTAAAAGGAACCAGCAACCCATATAAAACCCAACCAGTCCAAGGAAATCTTTTTTAGGAGCTGAGTTCAAACGAGAAGAGAAGCAATTGCTTATCAGAAAATCGGCAAAAGCTGATGCATAGGGTAAAGAAAAAAGTTTTCTTCTAAGTCTAGAAAGGTTTGATTCACCTGAAAGGATGAAAAATATGAGTGTATTCCCATTTTAGGCATCTTTATTGTTCTATGAATAAATAGTAGAATTAAATAAAGATAAAACTATGGATTTATTAATAGGAGGCCTTATTATTGTTGCAATAGTTATTGCAATAATTTTGCTTTACAAGAGAATTTTCAACACCAAGCGATCTAAAGTTGGTACTGAACAAGAAATATCTGCCAAAGAGGTTTTGGGTAAGGAAGTTTCCGAAATCAATGATAGGAACATAACCCATCCCAAATCGGACAAAATAAAAAAAGAAGAATAGTACTCTAAATAGGCCCAAGCGTTAAAATAGATTTTGGTTACAATTATTTTATCTTCTTAACGATCAATTAATTCTTAATATTAATTAATCGTTAAGAACACGCCTATATGCACTAACAAACTATAAATCAGTGAATTAATAGCCAATAAAAAAAGATCCCTGGGTGCTACTCCTTTATAGCTAACCTCTTAAATTACACTTGGTTGCAATACTTACTGAGATGTAGGGCATATACTATTGCTTTATTCCTGTTAAAAATTTAAATTTGGTTAGGTATATCTCTTATATATAAAATTAATTTTTATGGATTTAAGCACACTATTTTCATTACATGGCAAAGTCGCTATAATTACTGGCGCAAGTAGTGGCATTGGTTTTTCAATCGCCCATTTTTTTGCTGCAGCAGGAGCTAAGGTGGTGATAAATAGTAGAAATCAAGAAAGACTTGATGAGGCCATTGCTAAGCTTAAAGAAAAAGGCTATGTGGCCATGGGAGTGGCCAATAATATCGGGTATGAGGAGGATAGGAAGAATTTGATAGAGCAAACTGTTAGCAAGTATGGACAAATTGATATTCTTGTAAACAATGCTGCTACCAACCCTGTATACGGGTCTATAGAAAGCACGGACTTAGGTGTGTTCGATAAAATCCTGGATGTGAATTTGAAAGCACCTTATGAGTTGTCAAAACTAAGTCTGCCCTATTTAAAACAATCATCTTCCGCTTCCATTATAAATATTAGCTCAATCAGTGCACTTTCCCCTGAAAAAGGCCTGGGACTTTATAGTGTCAGTAAGTCAGCACTTATCTCTTTAACAAAAGCTTTTGCTAAAGAATGGGGAACCTACAATATTCGCGTAAACGCCATATGCCCAGGATTAATTAAAACCAAATTCAGTGAAGTATTATGGTCTAATCAAGAACTTCGCGAAAAATTTTTAGAAGAACTGCCTTTACAACGAATAGGCGAAGAAGAAGAAATTGGATCAATGGCTTTATTTTTAGCCTCTGAGGCATCTAGTTATACAACAGGTAGCATATTCACAGTTGATGGCGGATTTCAAGCTTAATGTTTTAAATGCCACAATCAATTTTTAAGGGAAATGTCTCCACTTGATTGGAAGCATTTCCCTATAAATTTAAACCACTGAATCTTTAGAGTAAGATTGGATTATTAGTGATAGGTTTGGTCAAGATTCAGACTTTTAATCTTCTATTTTTTGGAAAAGAGCCCATGGTTAATCTCCCTCCTCTTCTTCTTCCTCTTCAGTGACCTCTATAATTCGAACCTTAACTGCTTGCTTGATAGGCGTCACATGCCCACCTATATTCTCAGCAATATAGTAAGTTAATTGAGCTCCAAAAAGAAAGATCACCACAGAATAATACACCCAGATTAATACAACTACTAGTGAACCTGCCGTACCATAATAGCTTCCCACATCTGCACTTCCCAAGTATAGTCCGATTAGAAATTTTCCTAATCCAAAAAGAATCATGGTCACAAAGGCCCCTAACCAAACGTCCTTCCACTTTACCTTGGCATCAGGGAGAATCTTATACATAAGTCCAAACACAAGTACAAATGTGGATTGAGTCACAAGAAAATTAATGACCGATGCAAGTTTCAAAGTACCAGTATCAAAAATATCAGAGAAGTAATTCAGTAAAATTACAATAAATGCGTCTGCAAGAAGAGACACTAGCAATAGAAATCCAATAGAAGCCACCATAGAAAAACTAAGGATTCGATTCATTATAAATTTTAAAAATCCTTTCTCAGGTTTTGGCCTAATATGCCAAATGTGGTTAATGCTGTTTTGCAAACTCACAAATACAGTTGTAGCAGAAAAAATCAGTACCGAAATGGCCACCATTCTAGAATAAAATGTTTGCCCGCTTATGGCTACATTGGTCATGACTCCTTCAAGCGTGGTTGCACTTTCGCTACCCATCATTTTTGAGACTTGAGCCAAGAGCTCTTCTTTTACAGTATCTTCATTTAAAATTACCGAAGCAATGTTAAGTATAATGATCAACAAAGCTGGGAGAGAAAATATGGTATAGAAGGCGGTGGAAGCTGCAAAAGTAATTGAGTCATTCTTCCCAAAATCTTTTACTCCATCTATGAGTATTTCAAAAATGGTATATTTTTTAAGTCTTTTTAATTTATTCTTAATCATATTTTTTCAGGCTGGATTTTATTTTAATATACCAAAAACCATTCCCCATTTTTGGACTGCATTAGATAATTGATTTTTACATGTAAAATAAAAAGCAGCCATGAATCTAGGGATTCAATGGCCAATATTGCCGAATAAACGTTAAGCCCAGTTTATGAAAAAAGAATCTTAAACCTATCTCATGTTTACGAAAAATATTCTAATCTCAAGAAAATCAAACCGTTTGGATATAATAACATGGCACCGCTATGGTGAAATTGAAAACAGCAACGAAGTGGCTAAATTTATCCACCGCGACGGGTAAGCAGGTAATAGGTCGTTTAGTGCATGTTTTGGGTTAGAGTGGGTGCAAATATTAAAGGCTCGCCTCACGCCGATAACATATTGAACTGTTCACCAATGAAAAAAACATCAATAAAACAATGAGGTTTTGTAAATGCTTAAAAAGGCTAAGGCATTAGATAAAATGATATGAAAAGGCGGCAGTGAAGTTATCGGATACCCTGATCTGGATATTTGCCGGTAACGGTTCTACCAAATGCTTTTAATTCTTCTACCTGTTCTTGAAGATTCCCATTTGGGTAGATCATAGGACCAATTCCTGCCAACTTCTTTTTGTAATCTAAAAACCCTATCACTATAGGCACATTGGCACCAAGGGCAATATGGTAAAAACCAGATTTCCAACGTGGCGCATAGCTTCTAGTCCCTTCGGGGGTTACCATCATAACCAACTCTTCCTTTTCCTTAAGCATCTGTATCATGGTTTCGGTATAGGTTTGCTTTCTTTTCCCAATTACCTTTTTCCTGTCGATTGGAATTCCTCCTAAAGCCTTAATTAACCAACCAAGGGGGCCTATCATTATTTCCTTCTTAATAGTGAATTTTACAGGTACTCCCATTATATAAAAAGCTGATAAGGCATATACCAAATCCCAATTACTAGTATGGGGGATCGCAATTAGAACAGCTTTTTTTAAACCTTGTGGCCAATTTCCTGAAACTTTCCAACCAGAAATCCAAACTATAAGACGGGCGATTAATTTCATGATTTCGATAGACTGTTAATGCCCCGGCCTTTTAACCTAGACATAGAGGGGTTTTGAAGTAAAAATTCTTTGCAATATTGGTATCCGGTATTATAAATTTCGGCAGCTCTTTTAATTTCCAAAACACCGAATTGAGCCAGACCAGGGGGATCAATAAAATAATCACATTTATCCTTCCTGCTGTAAACATTGTAATTCAAAGCCATGATCACAGACCGCTCTATCAATCCCTTAATGTTGGGCCCAACTTTCAATTCAGGTAAATTATTGCAATTTATACCAATAATCGCATCACAGGTATTGACTAATGGCTCTACAGGAAGATTGTTTAGCACGCCTCCATCTATGTACAAGTCACCATCGGTTAAAATTGGCTCAAACATACCAGGGATGCAGGATGATGCCATCAACCGCTTTATCAAAGGTCCTTTGGAAAAAAATTCCGTACGATTTTTTTGAAAATTGGTAGCTACAACATAAATAGGGATTTCCAAGGCTGAAAAATCATCTTCTGGCAAATACTTGGCAAACAAGTCTGCCAAAAGATCCATTCTCAACAATGCCTTAAAACTAATTGAAGGCTTGAAGAATTTAAAGTATTTAGTTTGAACAATAATATCAAAGATTTCTTTTGGTTGATAGCCATGAGCGTACATCGCAGCAACGATAGCTCCTGCACTACTACCTGAAAGACAATCAGGATAAATACCTTCCTCATTTAGCCCTTGCAAAATCCCAAGGTGCGCAATACCTCTTACTCCACCTCCGGACAGTGCGACTCCTAATTTATTGGTATGTTCCAAAATAATAATTAAATGGAAATCTTAAATCGCTCCACAATTCCTGCAATAAATAATATTTATTCTTGAACAAAACCCATAGAGCAAAACTTTTCTATACGTTTTTCTATGCGTTTATCCACTTTCATTTTGTCAAGCTCAACCAAAGACTCATTTATTTTATCTTTGATTCTCAAAGCCATGTTTTGCAAATTTCTATGCGCTCCACCAAGGGGCTCTTCTATAATAGAATCGATTAACCCATTACTTTTCATGTCCGGCCCTGTCAATTTAAGCGCTTCGGCAGCCTGCTCTTTATGGTCCCAACTTCTCCATAAAATGGTAGAACAGTTTTCAGGAGAGATCACAGAGTACCATGAATTTTCTAGCATCATGACCTTGTCTCCAATGGCAATCCCTAAAGCACCACCAGAAGCACCTTCACCAATTATGATGCAAATTACAGGGACTTTAAGCTTAAACATCTCTCTAAGGTTTTTAGCAATCGCTTCACCTTGTCCTCTTTCTTCAGCTTCTATTCCCGGATAGGCTCCTGGAGTATCTATTAAAGTCACGATAGGCTTGTTAAATTTTTCGGCCATCTTCATTAGCCTCAACGCCTTTCTGTAACCTTCAGGATTGGCCATTCCGAAATTTCTTTCTTGTCGCAGTTTGGTATTTCTACCTTTCTGTTGGCCTATAAACATCACCGAACGTCCGTCTATGTCTCCAAGGCCTCCAATCATTGCCTTATCATCCTTTACGGTTCTATCACCATGCAGCTCTATAAAATTATCAGTCATTTCATAGATATAATCTAAAGCATAAGGCCTATCGGCATGCCTTGAAAGCTGCACCCGCTGCCATCGGGTAAGGTTTTGAAAAGTTTCTCTTTTTAAAACTTGAAGCTTTTCATCCAGAGATTTAATATCTGTTGACAGATCTATGTTTTTTTCATTGGCCAATTGAATCATTTCCTGAAGCTTAAGTTCAAGATCAGCAATAGGCTTTTCAAATTCTAATACCATAAATTGATGTTTTGAAGTATCAAAGATAAAAATTAATTTTTGATTACATGACCAACTTTTATCAAAGATGTTTTATACGCTATTAAGTCAAGGTAAAATCCTACCATCTTTCATGGTAAGCATTCTATCTGACATTCCAGCCAAAGATTGGTTATGGGTAACAATTACAAACGACTGCCCTAATTCATCCCTTAGTTTAAAGAACAACTCATGAAGGGCTTGGGCATTTTCTGTATCGAGGTTACCGCTTGGCTCATCTGCAAAGATTATATCAGGGCTATTGACAAGTGCTCTTGCTACCGCTACACGCTGTTGTTCTCCACCGGAAAGCTGCGCAGGTTTGTGACCCAGCCTAGAAGTAATCCCAAGTAGATTGGCTAATTCAGCTGTTCTTTTTCTAAGCATATTCTCAGGCTTTTTACCAATTAGACCTGGAATCCATATATTTTCTTCAGCAGTAAATTCTGGAAGCAAATTATGAAATTGAAAGATAAAGCTTATTCTATCATTCCTAAAGCTTGCCAAATTATCGCCACTTAGTTTAAGCACGTCTATATTGTCTACCATTAAACTGCCTTGGTCAGGCTTATCTAAGGTACCAAGAATATGCAATAAGGTACTTTTACCTGCACCAGATGCGCCAACTATGGACACTATTTCTCCTTTCTCTATGGTTACATCTACTCCTTTAAGGACATGGAGATCTCCATAATATTTCTGAAGTGATTTGGCGTAGAGCATAGGATTAGCGGTAGTTGAATTTAGTGTTGATGACAAACATACTTGTATTTTAAAATTAATCAAAAATATAATTACTATTGCGCTTTTAAATTTATAGCATTCCAAGAGAGCTATGCACTTGATTTATAAGGTGTGAAAACTTAATAATGACTAAAACAGAAAAAAAACATTTAAAGAATGAATAAAAAGCCGCTCCTAAATCTTGAATAATCGGACATTTGACATTAACTTCGAGCAAAAATTTGACCAGAATGAATATACACGAATATCAAGCTAAAGAAGTTTTAAAATCTTACGGAGTTAAAATCCAAGAAGGGATTGTTGCGGAAAGCCCTGAAGCTGCTCTAGAAGCGGCAAAGAAGCTTAATGCAGATACAGGTACTTCCTGGTATGTTCTAAAAGCACAAATCCATGCTGGAGGTAGAGGTAAAGGAGAAATTAAAGAAACCGGATCAAGAGGCGTGGTTTTGGCAAAATCGTTAGAAGAAGTTTCAGAGAAAGCCAAAGCAATTTTGGGTGGCACTCTAGTTACTATTCAAACAGGTGAAGAAGGAAAATTGGTTAAAAAAATCTTGGTCGCACAAGATGTTTATTATCCTGGAAATTCAGAGCCAAAAGAATATTATTTGTCAATATTATTGGACAGAGCTACTGGCAGCAATATTATAATGGCATCTACAGAAGGCGGAGTGAACATTGAAGAAATCGCTGAAAACACCCCTGAGAAAATAATCAAGGAGTGGGTAGATCCTATGTTGGGCATCCAGCCTTATCAAGCAAGAAACGTAGCCTTCAAGCTTGGCTTGGAAGGAAATGCATTTAAGGAAATGGTGAAGTTTATCATGGCCCTTTATGCAGCATATGATGCAAGTGATGCATCACAATTTGAAATTAACCCAGTATTGAAAACATCTGATGATCATATTTTGGCAGTAGATGCTAAGGTAAACTTGGATGACAATGCGCTATACAGGAATAAAAGTCTTGCTGAGATGAGAGATGTTGATGAGGAGGATCCATTTGAGGTGGAAGCAGCCAAATCAGGACTTAACTACGTGAAACTTGATGGAAACGTTGGTTGTATGGTAAATGGTGCCGGGCTTGCTATGGCCACCATGGACATGATCAAACTTTCTGGTGGCGAGCCGGCAAACTTCCTAGACGTTGGAGGCGGGGCCAATGCTCAAACTGTTGAAGCTGGTTTTAGAATCATTCTTAAAGATCCTAAGGTTAAAGCCATTCTAATAAATGTCTTTGGTGGAATCGTTAGGTGTGACAGAATTGCATCCGGAGTGGTTGAAGCTTATAAATCTATTGGTGATATCAGAGTTCCAATTATTGTAAGACTACAAGGTACTAACGCCGAAGAAGGCGCAAAAATCATAGACGAATCAGGTCTTAAAGTTACTTCTGCAATTACTTTGAAAGAAGCTGCAGAAAAAGTACAAAATGTGCTAAATGCTTAATTAATTTAACTAATATTGCGGCCCCATAGGCCTGCATGCACTCGTAGTTCAACTGGATAGAATATCGGATTTCGGCTCCGAGGGTTGAGGGTTCGAATCCTTCCGAGTGTACATAAAAGGCCCCTTATGAAATTCATAAGGGGCCTTTTTTAATTAAAGAACATGTAAAACTGAAAAGTTTTAAATACCCCCATCAAGTAACAAAGCAGTAGGCTTTTCCTAAGGGGGTAAATAAGCCTTCGTTTAGTGTCTTATGATTCTTTGATCCACTTGAACAACGTTTGGTAAGTGACACCCGTATCCTTACTGAAATCAGCCTTGGTTTTACCTTCTGCTTCAGCTTGCTTCCAATTAGCAAGTATACTTGCTTTTTCATCTGCTGAATAAGTACGTCTTCCTCGCGTGGCTGTTTTATCCGCCTTGGCGTCTACTCCGTAAATAAATTGTATAAGGCCCATAAGTTTAGAAGCCTCGTTTTTAGAAGATAAGCCTAAATCGTTTAGGTCAGCAATTGCTGAATCTTTTAAATTTTTTGTTGTAAAGGGATGGTTACCTTTCTTGTGCGCTTCGTCAATAGAATGGAAAATATTTCCATCTGCATCTTCCATATAAACCACAGCATTGGTTTTAGAAAGATCTGAATACTTGTTTAAAAATTCTTGAATAGACATAATATATTAATTATTTAGATGATAATACTTGGCAAGTTACATTATAATTTTTACTTGGTTTACAAAATCCATACCGGAAATTGTATTTTATTTATTTTCTTAAAGTAAAACGCATTAAAATGATAATTGTTTTAATGATGTTGACAAAAAGCAGAGAAAATAAATTTTTATCTTCCACTCCATTTATACAATTAGCGGGGTTTCCGGAAACGTTAACGATAAATATGTTAAATTTTATTAAAAATTTTATTTATACGTCCAACACGAATCCTGAATTGATTTTTGGAATTAAGCCTTTAAGTATTTTTTTTAAATAATCTAGGATTTTTAAAACTAAATCGATAAGTTTAAATAGGCTTGTTTCTAACTTGGACAATTTGTATATGGTTTCACCCATAAAGTAGGTAACAAAACCTTAGTCCTTGATCAATTATTGTTCTTTTACCCAATAAAATCAGGGGCTGCCATACCCTTAATTTTCAAAGTTTATGGCTTGAGAAATTATAGTGCGAATTCTTTTTAGATTTTAAATCTGACAGAAAAAAAATACTTATCTGCAAAAATATTTAAAAACTGAATATGGCTTTAATCATCAATTTTATTTGGCAAAGCATCGTTTGCCTCTCCTTTTTTTACGCCTTTTATTGGGTTTTTTTAAAGGATGAAAAAACTTTCATGTTTAACAGGATTTATTTATTAATAACGCCTATTTTAGCCATAGCCTTCTCGCTAATCGAAATCCCTGTTTCTTTTGAAAAGCCGAGTATATCCTTAGAGAACACAGCCTTTTTAAAGGCCTTTGATATTAATACTCAAAGTGAAATAGCTGGAACCTATGGACTACCTGAAGTAACCGTGACGGGTAGTAGGTTACCAACCTTATGGGTGTTTACTGATTATTTATATCTAGGTTATCTAATAGTTGTCCTGTTTTTATTTGCCAAATTTTATTGGCAGTTTCTTCAACTAAAAGAAATTTTAAGAAAAGGATGGTACCAAACAACTTACATTCTCAAAGAAAATTATTTCAAAGTACCTACTTTTGGGCTTGCACCAGTATTCTCTTACTTCGACAAAATATTTTGGGATGACGCCATTGTTTTAAGTGCCAGAGAAAAAAAACAAATTCTAATTCACGAAATCGAACATGTTAAACAAAAACACAGCTATGATGTAATTGTATATCAAGTGATGTGTAATATTTTTTGGTTTAACCCCATCATTCACTTAATGCACAATGCGTTAATTGATTTACATGAATTTCAGGCTGATGAAAAAGTCATTAAAGATGTAGAACTTAAAGATACCTACCCAAAATTAGTTGCCAAGATGGCTTTTCAAGGTTTAGATCTACCTTTGGGTAATTATTTTATTCGTTCTACCACCCTGAAACGAATTCAAATGATGAAAGCAACCAAAAAAACGAATTGGTTTAAGCTAGGGATGTTAATCCCCCTAATGGTCATGGTTTTCGGTTTAATCTCCATGAAAACCAACAGCAGTGTAATATCCTTTAATAACTATTCAACTCAACCCATCTCTTTTCTGAAAAATCAGATTGAAGCGTTTCAGGATTCATTGGCGGTTGGCATCAAATTAAAGAGTATCAAAAATCCAACTCACTATGAAAGCATTGGAAAACTTAACCATGAATCGCTCAACGTTCAAGTTGGCGAATTGTCCTACGAGTTTACTGGAATCAAAAATCAACAAGAATATTTAAAAATCCTTAGTTTGGTTGAGGCATTAAGACCCAATTCAACACTCAATAAAAAGTATGAAAATGCCTACCATTATTACGCTATCGACCATAAGCCGGAGCCCAAGATAGGTTGGCAAGCTTGGGAAAATTATCTAACGAGTAAAATTCCTGAACCACTTATAGACGAAATACCTATAGCTGGAGGAAATGTTGAGTTGGAGTTTGTAATAAACCAAGAAGCTAAAGTAGTAAATGCCTCTATCAAAAAAAGCTTGGGTCATGAGATTGATCAAATTTTATTAGCAGCCCTTACGAATACTGAAAGTCCTGCTTGGCATCCGGGTAAAGAGGCCAATGAAAATATTGCAGTTATAATAAATGCTAAGATTGAAATTCAAAAACTGAATCAACATGAAAATAGTATAAATAACTTAGCATTATCTACAGATAATAAACAAATACCTACTAAAGGAAGTCAGAATGACTTTCCCAATACATTTCCAGAAAATCTAGCAATCAAGGTAAAGGATGACCTCAAATCCGGAGATATTACGCTTGGGGCCCAGTTCAAAAACCATTTAGGCAACATGCTAACTTTTCCTATGGGATCTATTAAAGATGGCATATCTGGTACTGCAATTCTGAGGCTTAAAACGAATTCCGAGGGTGAATTAACAGACATATCCTTTTTACAAAACATTAATTCACAATTTGAAGAATCTATAATAAATGCATTAAAAAAGGCGCCAAACCTTACACCAATACTTCAAAAGGATGAATACGAATTGTTCTTACCGATCTCCTTCAAAATAAATGGGGCAAGCATAAATAATGTAATTCCAAATTTGGATAAGGCATATGGAGATGTTATTTATATAGATGGCTTCAAGGCTCAAGAAAAGAGAATTACTAAAAACCCCTTTAATTTTCCCATAGAAGAAATTCCAGTCCATATTATTGAACAGGGCTTGGTTTCTTTTAATGGTGTCGTCCTGCCTATTAATTCAAGCTTATCTAATATTATCAATGTTTATACCGGTTACCATTCCATTAATCCGCAAAAGATAAGCGTCAGGCTTTCCGCTGGAAAAAACATTAAAATGGGCGAAGTGCAAAATGTGCAGCTAGCCCTTAAAAAGGCTGGAATTAATAAATTAAACTTTAATGCAGAAGACAATCAACCTAGACTAAATGCTAAGAATACCCCTGTATTTATTATTGATGGAATATTACACTTAAATGCTAGTATTATTAGTTTTCCTAAACCTGAAGAGATAGACTCCATTTCAATGGTGAGTTCAGAGAAATTGCATTTGTATGGAAATAAAACCAAAAATGGCGCAATTGTTATCAAAACAAAGCAATAAATTTGATGGACCAGTTTCATTAGATAATTTGGCTAAAAGAGCTTTCTAACGCTACTTAAACCTACCTTTTGGTAGGTTTTTTTATATATTGCAGGAGTAATAATTCTAATCAAAATTTAAAATGACCTACAATTCCTTAATTTGCTTGCTCTTTATTTCACTTCTACCCGGCTTAACATTTGGTCAAAACAAGACGAATGAAAATGAACCAAAAGTTCCTGAATATTCTCTTCCTGACATCTTTGTAAACTTAAAAGGGCAAGAAATAAATACCATACAAGATTGGGTAAACCTCCGAAGACCTGAAATTGTAAATCTTTTTGAAGACAATGTGTATGGCAACATGCCAGAAGCAATTGATGCCATTAATTTCATTACTGTCAATGAAAATAAAATGGCAATGAATGGAATGGCGACTTTAAAGGAGGTGGACATTGAGGTTACCAACAAAAGCCAGAAGGTGACCATGAGATTGATCCTATTTATACCCAACAAAACCAGTAGCCCTGCACCTGTCTTTTTATTAATCAATCACAGGGACCCTGAAAACATTGATCCTACCAGAAAATCTAAAACAGGTTTTTGGCCAGCAGAAGAAATAGTTAAAAGAGGCTATGCCGCCGCAACTTTTCATGTTAAAGATGTTTCTGATGATGACAAGGTGACCTTTAGTGAGGATATTTTAAGCAAATTGTACCCAGAAGAATTAGACAAAGAAAATGGGCTTCGCGGCTTAGGTGCATGGGCTTGGGGGGCCATGCGTGCCATGGATTATTTTGAAACTGCACCTGAGATAGCCGCTCATAAAGCAGCTGTTATCGGCCATTCAAGAGGTGGAAAAGCATCTTTATGGACTGGAGCATCGGATCCAAGATGGGCCATTACCATTTCAAATGAGTCTGGATGCGGCGGTGCTGCGATTTCCAGAAGAAAATTTGGAGAGACTGTTAAAATAATAAATACTGTATTCCCTTATTGGTTTACAGATAATTTTAACAAATACAATGACAATGAAGCATCACTACCTATAGATCAACACATGCTTATAGCTTCTATTGCCCCAAGAGCAGTCTATGTGGCCAGTGCCTCTGAGGACTTATGGGCTGATCCCAAGGGAGAATACACTTCCTTACAATTGGGTACTCGGGTACATAGGGAGGTCTACAATATGGAGGGAAACTTTCCTAAAGAAATTAATACCGCGGGAAACCCAATCCACCTGCCCTACGCAGGACACCACATTCGAGAAGGGAAACACAATTTAACTCCTTACGATTGGAATTTATTTATGGATTTTGCTGACAAACATTACGGCATCATCAATGAAAATTGAAAGACGCAATTTTCTCCAAAATTCTGCCAAACTAACCGGGCTAGCTCTAGCTGGCCCGGTGGTCCTTCCGTCAATATCAAAGGCAGGTTTAACCATCAAGCATCCCTTTGAAAGAGACTTGGGAATGAAGTTGTGCTTGGCTTACTTTTGGGGCATAGAAACACATAAAACTGCTCTTTCCCGGCAAATGGATGTAATGGGAGCAGTAAGCCCAATACATGCTCATCTGGCAGGTTTGCCAAATGAAAAAGACAATTCAAGAAAGGTCATCCAAGCAATAAAAAATGCTTGGGCAAAAGAAGGGTTAAACCTTAGGGTAGTAGAAGGGCCTCCTTATCTAGGCACAAAAACCAAACTTGGTCTTTCGGGACGAGATGAAGAAATTGAAAACTTCATCATTTTAATGAAAAATTTGGCTTTGGAGGGTATTGATACCATCTGCTATAATTGGATGCCAGTGATAAGTTGGGCACGCACTTTTTTAGATAAACAAGGTCGCGGTGGTGCCTTGGTAAGTGGGTTCGATGTTAAAGACCTAGTAAAAAAGGATCCCATTACAGAATATGGAGATTTATCTCCTGAATTAATGTGGAAAAACTTGGCTTATTTTCTTGAGGCAGTAGTTCCTGAAGCCGAAAGGCATGGCATCAAACTGGCCTTGCACCCTGATGATCCACCAGTTGACAGTATCCAGGGCATACCACGTATAATTACCTCTGTCGAAGCATTCAAGAAAATGTTAGCGCTTTATCCAAGTGAAAACAATGGCATCACTTTCTGCCAGGGCAGTTTTGCATCCATGGGAAATGCTGATCAACCTGTGGACATACCAGAAGCCATCCGGTATTTCGGTAAAAAGAAAGCCATTCACTTCGTCCATTTCAGAGATGTAAGAGGAGACAAAAATAATTTTGAGGAGACTTTCCATGATGAAGGTAAAACAGACATGTTTGCAGCAATGCAAACCTATCATGAAATAGGCTTTAAAGGACCCATACGCCCAGATCATGTACCTACTATGGCTGGAGACAGCAACGACAAACCTGGTTATAGTACTATAGGAACCTTATTTGCAATTGGATACATAAGAGGGTTAATGGAGGGTGTAGGGAAATGCCAGGTCTGAAATAATTATTCATTTGCTGCTCTTACCATTTCCCCTAAATAAACAATTAAATACCTAATCTTTTAAAAATATTACTAATTTTTATTGCATTTAAAACTTCCCAACCAAAACCACTTTATCACTTAGATAACATTATGTATATTCTATAATCACCGAATATATTAAGTACAAATATATGATATGGTAGTCTTTTATTAACCTTCCTAGTAATATATAAAAACTATTATATGAATCGCTGGCTAAAGTATTTTCTCCTTTTTATAGGCATCCTTCTTTTATCAATTCTAATCTATGGCACCTATCAATTTCGAGACAGACATAAGGGCTATAATTTGGATCTTTCCTTAATGAATGAGGGTAAAGGTGAACTGTCCGCAGGATTTGCTATTGCAGACATTAGCCCTGTAGGATTCGACACTTGGGAGGATGTAAATGGTGATGCCAGGTTCAATGAATCAGATGGAGATTACTACAATGATCTCAATAAAAATGGCAAATTTGACCCTATCTGGGTGGCAGGTTTTCACCAGAACAAACCTGCATCCGGAATCAATGACCCATTATGGGCAAGGTCAATGGTGCTAAATGACGGTAAAATAAAAATAGGGCTATGCGTTATCGATATGATAGGTTTTGGAAATGATGAAGTCCTTACTGTAAGAAAACGAATTCTCGAACAAACTGACCTTGATCATCTTATTGTTACAAGTACGCACGTGCACTCCTCTCCGGACATGATGGGCATGTGGGGACCGGATCCTTTTACAAGAGGTGTAGATGAGGGGTATAAAAACTTAGTTTTCGAAGGGATCGTATCTTCAGTATTGGAAGCCTACAACAATCAAAAACCTGCTTATTTAAAATTTGCTATCAATGAAAGTGATGCCGCTCCGCTTGTAGGTGATACCAGGGCTCCAGAAGTATACGATGCGGCAATAAGGTTAATGCAAGTTATAGAGATAGGATCCAATAAAACTTTGGGAACAATTATGAATTGGGGGAATCATCCTGAAACACTATGGTCTCAAAACACGCTGATAAGTTCAGATTTCCCGCACTATTGGCGGGAATACATGGAAAAAGGCCTCGTATACAATGATTCCACCTACCATGAAGGATTGGGTGGCGTTTCCATATTTATGAATGCTGCACTGGGAGGGCTTATGACTACCAGGCCAAGTGACCCCTTGCTCCACCCCTACTCAAAAGACACACTTAAAGAGGCTACTATAGCAAAAATTGATGCCCAAGGAATGGCTTTAGCTAAAATTAGCTTTGAAACCATGAACAAAGGAATGGATACGGTCTACAGCAGTAGTATGTCATTGCGCGCTAAAACGGTGGTTCTTCCAATGGCCAATAAGCTTTTTAGACTTGCTGCTTTTCTAGGCGTTTTCGATAGGGGTTTTGTCTCTTGGGGCAATGTTAGGTCAGAAGTGAATGCCTGGAAAATAGGCCCTGCTACATTTGTACATATTCCAGGTGAACTGTATCCTGAAATTCTTAACGGAGGAGTGGAAGCTCCAGAAGGTGCGGACTTTGGAATAGAACCAGTCGAAGTCCCTGCCATTAAAAGTCAAATGCCAGGAAAATTTAAATTCTTTAGTGGCATGGCAAATGACATGATTGGGTACATTGTACCTAAAAGTCAGTGGGATGAAAAGGCCCCATTTACCTATGGGCGCGAAAAAGCTCCCTATGGTGAGGTTAACTCCCTTGGGCCTGAAACTGCGCCCATATTACATAAAGAGACTTTACAATTATTGCAAGACCTTTCAAAAACAGCTACTAACTTAGAAAAAAATTAACCTAATAAAACGAGCTATGAATAGCAAAGCACAATCGGTAGAAGCTTATCTTGAAGAAATTCCAGAGGAAAGAAAGAATGCTTTTTTTCAACTGAGAGAAACCATTCTCTCCCAACTCCCGGTAGGTTTTGAAGAAACCATGAGCTACGGCATGATTGGCTATGTGGTTCCTCTTGAGCGATACCCGGCAGGCTACCACTGTAATCCTAAATTGCCCCTACCCTTTGTTAACATTGCCAATCAAAAGAATTACCTGGCCTTGTACCACTCTTGCATTTATGCCGATGAGAATTTAATGAATTGGTTCAAGCAGGAATATCCTAAACACAGCAGCGCCAAACTGGATATGGGTAAAAGCTGTATTCGATTCAAAAAATTGGATAAAATACCATTTGCTTTAATTGGAGAACTGATAGCAAAAGTAAGTATGGAAGAATGGATAATCACTTATGAAAATAGCAAAAAATGAAAATAGGGTTGGAAATTTCCAACCCTATTAAATATTCTATAAGCTTTAACTTATTATTTTTTTGCAATGTATTGCAACAAGTCTACCACTTTATTAGAGTAACCCCATTCGTTATCATACCAAGCCACCAATTTTACGAAATTGTCGTTCAACTGGATTCCAGCGCCTGCATCAAAGATAGAAGTTCTTGGATCTCCGATAAAATCATTGGAAACAACTGCATCTTCAGTATAACCCATGATTCCTTTCAGGTCACCTTCAGCAGCTTCCTTCATTTTAGCACAAATCTCTTCGTAAGTAGCGCCTTTAGCTAATCTTACAGTAAGATCTACTACAGATACATCAGGAGTAGGTACTCTGAATGACATACCAGTAAGTTTTCCGTTCAATTCAGGAATAACTTTACCTACAGCTTTAGCTGCACCAGTAGAAGAAGGGATGATGTTTTGTCCAGCTCCTCTTCCGCCTCTCCAGTCCTTCATAGAAGGTCCATCAACGGTTTTTTGAGTAGCAGTAGTGGCATGTACAGTAGTCATAAGACCTTCTACTATCCCCCAGTTGTCGTTCACAACCTTAGCTAATGGAGCAAGGCAGTTGGTAGTACAAGAGGCATTGGAAACAAATACCATATCGGAAGTATAAGTACCTTCATTAACACCCATTACTATCATAGGCGTGTCATCCTTTGATGGAGCGGACATTACTACTTTTTTAGCACCAGCGTCAATATGACCTTGCGCTTTTTCTTTTGTCAAGAATAAACCTGTAGATTCTACAATAATTTCTGCACCTACGTCAGACCACTTTAAATCAGCAGGGTTTCTTTCGGCTGTAACTCTGATGGCATTTCCATTGACTACCAATTGCCCATCTTTCACTTCTACATCACCTTTGAACTGGCCATGAGTAGAGTCATATTTTAACATGTAGGCCATGTAATCAACATCTATTAAATCATTGATGCCTACTATTTGAATATCTTCTCTTTCTTGAGCGGCACGGAAAACGAGTCTTCCAATTCTACCGAATCCATTGATACCTACTTTAATTTTTTCCATAATGTTTATTGTCTATTCTATGGTTTAAAAGATTACTTTTTTTCGCTGTTCACCGCTTTGGAAATAAAATGAAGTTCTAGTGCTGAACAATTCAAAATTAGCCAAATCGGCCTTTTGATCTTTCCTTCCGAAATTTTCAATGGTCAAATTTATAAAAATTAAATTTATCATTGAAATTTTGTATTTGAATAGTTGTAAAAACTTATCATTTATTCAACAAAACCATCGTTCTGAAAATTTATCTTAATTTTGGCCTTCACACTTAAAAGCTTTATGGAAGAATTAGATCAAATGCAGATCAATTTTGGAGAGGATTCTCTTTTACTTATGAACATTTCCTTGGCGGTGATCATGTTTGGTGTCGCACTAGAAATCAAACTTTCTGATTTCAACTATATCTGGACAAAACCTAAATCATTTTTTGTTGGAATTGTCTCCCAATTTCTTTTATTGCCCTTCTTAACCTTTCTTCTAGTTTTATTAATCCAACCCATCCCAAGTGTTGCCTTGGGAATGTTTTTGGTGGCTGCATGCCCAGGAGGAAATATTTCAAATTTCTTAACCAACTATGCAAAAGGTAACGCTGCGCTGTCAGTTAGTCTTACGGCTTTTGCTACATTAAGTTCTATTTTACTCACCCCGTTTAATTTTGCTTTATGGTCCAGTTTATATGCTCCTACTGCCTTCTTATTAAAAAGTATTAACCTTGACTATGGGGATGTATTTGAAACAGTTGCACTTATATTAGGCATACCCTTAATTTTAGGTATTTATGTCCATCAAAAAAAACCAAAAACAGCTCAAAAAATAGCTTCGGTTTTAAAACCTTTAAGTGTAGTCATATTTATAAGCATCGTGGTTGTTGCTTTCTATAGTAATTTCGACCTCTTTATCAAGGTAATTGGATGGGTATTTGGGCTGGTTTTGATGCATAATATTATTGCTTTAGGCGCTGGATTCAGCTTTTCAAAGATTTTTGGATTAAACCTTGAAGACACCAAAACCCTTACAATTGAAACAGGAATTCAAAACTCCGGCCTGGCACTGGTATTGATTTTTAATTATTTCGATGGCCTGGGTGGAATGTCTATTATTGCCGGATGGTGGGGAATATGGCACATCGTCTCTGGGCTGACAATTGCTTCACTTTGGAAAAAATACAGCTATGAGGCAAAAACTGTTTAATGATTTTTTAAATCGATTTGTAAAAACTGCCCTCTGGTTTTACTTTGCCGAAATTAAAGTCAATGGTAAGTGGAAAGACTTAAAGGATGTTCCAATTATAATCGTTGCCAACCATCAAAATGCATTATTAGACCCTTTATTAATTGCTACCTATATTAATCTGAAACCCCATTTTTTATCAAGGGCTTCAGTGTTTAAAAACCCGATAATTGCTAAAATATTGGCATTCATTAGAATGGTCCCTGTGTATAGAATAAGAGATGGTTTTGGAAGTATTCCTGGCAATAAAGCTAGTTTTTCGTATTGTGAAAAGGTATTGAAAAACCAAGGTAAGGTGCTCATTTTCCCAGAAGGAAAGCACAGTCTGAAACGCCAAGTAAGACCTTTAAGCAAAGGTTTCACAAGGATCATTTCTGAGGCTTTACGCAACGAGCCTGAGATGGATTTAAGAATACTGCCCATAGGCATAAATTACCAGGCACACCAGAAATCTGGTTCTAAGGTATTAATAGACGTTGGAGAACCTATACCAGCGAAACAATATACTGGACAGGAGAGAATACTGCTTGAAAAGGTGGAAAAGGAATTACAATCTTTGACCTTACATCTTCCTGAGGACAATTATGATGAGTCCCTAAAAATGCTTCTTCAGTCCAATAAAGACATCAGGTCCTATCGATGGAAAGCTGAAACTTCATCGATAGGACCTGCAATCGCCTCTGAATACAACCATACTAAATGGAGAAATTGGGTATTTAAGGCCTTACATTTTCCGCTTTGGTTAATCTGGAAATTTCTTAAACCAAAAATAAATGACACGGTATTTTATGGTACTGTCAAATTTTGCCTTGGCATAGTAACCGCTCCAATTTATTATCTCAGTGTTTTTTATGGCATTTATTCCTTCACTTCTTTAAGCTTCGCTTTAATTTGTATCTTACTCATGTTTTTAAGTATAAAATTAAACCGAAATTGGTACAACCAAACTGAGGAAGAGTTGATCAAAAAGTAGACAGAAACAAAACGCTTAAAATTCATAAAATGTCAAATATAGCATTGATTATAGAGGAAAGAGCGGCTTCAATTGGGAAGTTTTTGGTGGGGAGATTATTGCCTTTTGTGCAAAAAAGAGCTGTTGGCCCATTTGTTTTTATAGACCATATGGGCCCAGTCCAATTAGATAAAGGGCAAAACCTGGATGTTCCCCCTCATCCACATATAGGACTTTCCACGCTCACCTTCTTATTTGAAGGGTCCATTTTGCATAAAGACAGTTTGGGAACCTCCGTAGAAATTAAACCTGGAGAGGTAAATTGGATGACGGCGGGAAAGGGCGTCGTCCATTCCGAAAGAACTCCCGATTACCTAAGAGGGGTGGACAAAAACCTCCATGGTTTGCAAATATGGGTAGCACTGCCTAAAAACCTGGAACAAATGTCCCCTTCTTTTTCGCATATCTCTTCACAAGAAATTCCAGCATGGGAACAAGATGGCGTTAAAATGAAATTAATTGCTGGCAAGGCATTTGGAAAGCAATCACCAGTGCCCACCTATAGCGAGCTATATTTTTTGGAAATTAAAAGCAGTAAAGCAACTGAATTAATACTGGGAGATCATTTATTTGGTGAAAGTGCGCTGTATATTTTGAATGGTGAAATAAGTGCGGAAGGGAATACTTTTGGGCCCAAGCAATTACTGGTAGCAAATGACAGTGAATTATGTACTTTCACCATAGGGGAAAATTCCACAGTATATCTTTTTGGTGGAGAACCCTTTCCCGAGGAACGCTATATTGACTGGAACTTTGTCTCCTCAGACAAAGAAGTTATCAAAACAGCCAAATTAAAATGGGCAGACCAAAAATTCCCAAAAGTACCCGGTGAAATAGATTTTGTTCCTCTTCCCCTTTCTAGAACAGGCAAATGATTCCTTAATAAATTTCGCCAATCAAAACCCAGTTTGAGAAGATGTTTACCTAAATAAGACTTAACTATTTCTTTTTAAAAAGCATTTAAAAGAAGCTAATTACCAGGATGAGTTTGCTCCCACAAAGATTAAAAGTATATTTGAGAGCTTTGAACCTAGTGTTCAACCCGGAATATGTAATAATATTCGTAATAGCCTGCCCCATGTTTACGGGAAGCGTTGAAATCGCAAGTAAATCAGGCTGTTTGTAGATTTTTAGCGGAGCGCTGCTTTGTTATAATTGAAAACAGCAACGAAGTGGCTGGTTTTCTCCGCTGCGACGGATCAATAAGTAATAGGTTTTCTATTGCATATTTCGGGTTCAATCATTCACCAAGGTTATAATGTAAATAGATACAATTTAATAATATGGAATTCAAACAACTACTTGAGAATAACAAAGTTTGGGTTCAAAAAAAACTAGAGCAGGAAAGTGACTTTTTTGAAAAGCTTTCCAAAGGTCAAAAACCGAAGCATCTTTTCATTGGCTGCAGTGACAGCAGGGTAACTGCCGAAGAGCTTTTAGGTGCGGATGCTGGAGAAGTTTTTGTTCACAGAAACATTGCTAATTTAGTTCCAAACAATGACAACAACTCCGCTTCCGTAATAGAATACGCTGTAGGTCATTTAGAGGTCCGGCATATTATTGTCTGCGGACATTACTTATGTGGGGGAATAGCCGCAGCATTGGAATCAAAAGACCTTGGAATATTAAATCCCTGGCTGAGGAATATCAGAGACGTTTACCGTTTGCATTTTCAAGAACTGAATTTAATTTCAGATGATCAGCAAAGGTACAATCGGTTGGTTGAGCTTAATGTCCAAGAGCAATGCATAAATGTGATAAAAATGGCCGTGTGGCAAAAAAGCTTTCTCAAAAATGGAGGGCCAATTATCCATGGGGTTGTATTTGATATCAAAACAGGAAATTTGATCGACCTGGATATTGACATCAATCATATATTACAAGAGGTCAGAAATATCTATGACTTGGGAACAGAACTGTTATAGCGAATGCTCCATATGAAAACGTTTTGTTCAGGCCAAGTATTCCGGCGTTTTAGTATATCAGTTCTTTAAATTTCACTCAGCAGTCCAAGGCAATTTTACTGTAGATTTCACTTTGGGAAATAAAATATGGTCTGCTTCACCAAAAAGAACCAAGGTGTAAACATCATCAGCTCGGACATTCTCTTTTAATAATTGCAAGGTTTTGCCTGTGATTGAAACATCATCTACAATTAAGATTCGATGATGACCGAAGAAATCCCAATCTACAATTTGATCAATTTCTATGGAAGGCAATGAAAAATCTCCTTGATCATCTTTAATCCCTAAATTTATCAATTTTAGTGTTACGCCTAACTGATGCGCAATCATAGCTGCTGGTGCCACAGCCCCTACCGAAATACCTAAAACCAAATCAATTTCAGGGAAATTGAACCCATGTAGTGCCTCACTAATGGCTCCAAATGAAATATCTAAAGAAGATTTCATAATAAAATTTAAAACGTTATGCTGAGATTAGACCCGAAAAATTAAAAAAGCTTAGTCACTATGGGATAATATTATTTCAAAAACTGTCATCACTTCTATTTTGTACTTTCAGCTTAAAGTACATTCAAAGTAAACGCCAAGGCTTTGAAACCTGCAAGAATAAATACTACTTAAATATATCTCTTAAAAAAGATAAAAAGGGTTTGAGTGAAATTTAAAAAAATTATCACCGTAATCTATCCCAATTTCAAGATAAATCCATTTCCAAATTAAACTACTTTAATCTGGGCCAAAATTAAACCTGCTGTTAAAAGGTTTAACGCTGATTTGGCAACGCGGTAGAAAAGCATTGAAACCATTAAAAACATACATTATCATCAACTGCAATTAACAACAACATACTGTAAACATAAATAAACTTTTTTTAAAAGACTAAATTACAACCACTTAAACAGCTACTTTTTTAATGGTCTGATAATTGCTTCAAATTATAAAAAATAAATCGACCACAAATAATTACATTCCTTATGCCCGTAATAGGTGAATTGATAAAGAAAGCCATTGAACTTGGCGGTAAATTAAATTCAGAAAACAGCCCTGAAAAAGATCAAGCGAAAGTATTAAGTCACCTTCTGGAAACGGCTAAAGATACCGCCTTTGGAAAATATTATGGGTTTAAAAACATTCTAGACGCTGGAGACATCTCTAAGGTTTTTCAAGAAAAAGTTCCCTATCATGATTATGATAAAATATACAATGAATGGTGGAAGAAAATCAGAGACGGACATGAAGACATTACCTGGCCAGGCATTAATAAATACTTCGCAGTAAGTTCAGGAACCACTAGCAAAAGCAAGTACATCCCTGTAACCGAAGAAATGATAGATGCTATAAGAAAAACGGGCATTCAACAGGTGGTGAGTTTATCAAAATATGACCTACCACCTGATTTTTTTGAGCGTCAAATCATGATGTTAGGTAGCTCAACTGCACTTCAAAGCCATGATGGTTTCTTGGAAGGCGAGATCAGTGGAATCAGTGCCAGTCAAATCCCTTTTTGGTTTCAAAGTTTTTACAAACCAGGGCCAGAAATTTCTGCCATTGAAAATTGGGATGATAGAATTGAAGAGATAGCGAAAAATGCCAAAGATTGGGATATTGGGAGTATTTCGGGCATCCCCTCATGGATTGAATTAATGATGAAAAGGGTTATAGCCTATCATGGCGTATCCTCCATTCACGAGATATGGCCAAATTTGTCCGTTTATACACCTGGTGGTGTTGCCTTCGAGCCGCATAAAAAGAGTTTTGAGAAAAACCTTGCCCATCCTTTAATCTATATTGATACCTACCTTGCCTCAGAAGGTTTTCTGGCCTTTCAGAACAGACCCGATACCGATGCCATGGCCTTGGTTTTAGACAATGGTATTTATTTTGAGTTTGTTCCCTTCGAACCAGAAAACTTAGATGAGAACGGGGCTGTCAAGGCGGATGCAAAGGCGTTAACTATTGGAGAAGTAGTCGAGAATAAGGATTACATTTTGCTAATCTCTACAGTCGCTGGGACCTGGCGTTATATGATTGGAGATACCATAGCATTTACCAATAAGGAACAGGCAGAGATTAAAATCACGGGCCGGACCAAGTTTTTCTTAAATGTGGTGGGAAGTCAATTAGGTGTTCACCAAATGGACAAAGCCATGGAAGCCGTACAAGAGAAATTCAACCTGACAGTTCCCGAATATACCGTAGCAGCTATTGAAGAAAATGGAGAATACCTTCATCGCTGGTACCTTGGCAAGGATTCAGGAAATGCGGATGAAAATTCGGTGAAGGAATTTCTAGATACTTTCCTTCGAGAAAACAATAAAAATTACAATGTGGCTAGATCTAAAGCTTTAAAGAGTATTGATGTAAAAATTGTGTCTGTCAATACATTTATTGCTTATAATGAAAAGGAAAAGAAAAAAGGCGGTCAGGTTAAGTTTCCTCGAGTAATGAAAGCTGAGCCTTTTGGTCAATGGGAAGATTTTGTCAAAAGCAATTAACTTTCTCCTACTTGGATGAAACCAAACAGCTAATTTTATGATTGTAAAAGATCATGGGCGTATCACATCTGATTTGTTCATGATCTTTTATTTTTGATCCTATACAATGCTTATTTTCAAATCACTTTCTTCAAAAAATTATCGGTATTTCTTTACCGGACAGGCCTTCTCTAACCTGGGAAACATGATGAAACAAGTGGTTGTTGGGTGGCTTGTATACAGTCTAACTGGCTCTGCCCTGCTCTTAGGGATAGTTGCCTTTTCAAGAGAGATTTCGGCCTTTCTAATTTCCATTTTCGCAGGTGTTTTTGCAGATAAATACAACAAGCACAAGTTGCTGATGGTATGCCAATCTACTATCGCCCTTAATGCTACCGTTCTGGCAATGCTCACCATTACGGATAACATTACCTTTAATATGCTACTCAGCCTGGAAATAATTTTCGGTTTGGTTAGCGGCTTAGAAATGCCTTCCAGGCATGCCTTTGTAAACGACTTAGTGGAAGACAAAGCCTACTTGACGAATGCCATTGCATTGAATTCGTCCCTTTTCAATACCGCTAGAATCGTTGGTCCTGCCGTTGCAGGTATTCTTATACCAATAATGGGTGAGGGCTATTGCTTATTACTTTATGCTATAGGGAGTTTTAGCGTAGTTGTGTTTTTCGCTTTTATCAAGTACTTACCTCTTACTAAAGATTCCCCAAAAAAGAATTTCAAAAATTCTTTTAAAGAAGGGGCAAGTTTTGCTTTTAAAACAAAGCACCTTCGTTTTATAATGCTTTTTGTTGCTGCCATTACCCTAATTGGAATGTCTTACATGGTGATTTTACCTGTATTTGCAGCAGAGGTTTTTAACGGAGATGCTGTGATTTTTGGTTACATGACAAGTGCAGTCGGTTTGGGTTCTTTAATGGGCGCATTTTTTGTAGGTACAAAAAACAACATTTTAGGATTGGATAAGTTAATACTCTTAGGCACTATCGTATTTGGTATTGGGCTGGCCGTTTTTTCTTTCAGTTCGATCTTATGGTTGTCCCTGCTGGCTCTTTTGGCAACAGGTTTAGGTAGGGTTATCATCTTTACAGGATCCAATACATTGATTCAATCCATTTCTCCCGAAGAAAAAAGGGGACGCGTTCTAAGCTTTTACATTATGCTATTCATGGGATCCCTGTCATTGGGGAGTTTCATGATTGGCATTCTAACAGACTGGATTGGAGCACCTACCACCCTGGCCTTTGGAAGTTTAGGGGTCCTCTTTTTGGCTGTATTATATGCCAAAAGTTTACCTTTGTTAAGAAAGAGAACCTATAGGGCTATCAAAAAACTTGAATTACATTGATGCAATAATTAACCTTTCACCAAAACCTAAACGCATAATGAAACCACTACCGCTTTTATTGATCAATACAATCAGTTTTATCATTACCTTATTCATTAATTATTTGGGAGGGTCGGGTGATTATTTTGGGAAATCGGTCGGCGATATCAGTGATGATTTTACCACCCTGATCACACCAGCTGCCTATGCATTTTCTATTTGGGGACTTATCTATCTTAGCTTGATTTCCTTTCTCATTTACCAGTGGGTAGGGTATTTTAAAAAGCAGAACGATACTTCATTGGTCCCAGCGGGAATTTGGTTTACAGTTGCCAATTTGAGCAATGCCCTTTGGATTTACGTCTGGGTAAATGAGCAGATTTTGCTTTCCGTCATTGTCATCCTTGTGCTCTTGTTTTCATTGATACAATTGGTATTGAGGCTTAGATTAGAAATTTATGATGCCCCATTGAAAACCATTTTTTTTGTATGGTGGCCCATTTGCATTTATACAGGTTGGGTAATCCTCGCGACTGTGTTAACCATCTCCGTTGGAATCAAAAGCACTGGTGTTTTAGATGGCCTTTGGTCAGCGACTACCTGGGCTTCCTTGATACTTATCATAGCCACCTCAATATATGCCTTCCTCACCTATAGCAGAAATATGAGAGAAGCTGCACTTGTGGGGGCCTGGGGAATTACTGCCATAGCGGTAAAACAATGGGGCCTAAATCAGCAATTAAGTATTGTGGCCATCGCACTGGCAGGAATTTTGGTCCTTATTGCTGGTATTCATGGTTACATCAACCGTAAAACTTCCATTCCAGCAAAAATGGGGAATTAAATCTTCAAGCGATTAACCATCAGTTATTTTCGGGTCGAGGAAGTATTTCTTCATTACTTTTTCGGCCATTTTGTTTTGGGGGGTAAAATCAGGCTCTCGCCCAGAGGGTTGAGGGTACCATTTCCAAAAATACACCCCTTGCATCCATGGTTTCTCCCAGACAGCTTCAAAGAAAGCTTCATAGCACAGGGCCTGAACTTCCTCCGAAAGCGTGGAAGTATGTCTCTCATTTGGCCATACCCAAGGTGATTGTGCTGCGTCTTCCGTATTACAATAGCCTATTTCAGTAAAAATAACTGGTTTTTGAAAGGCTCTATTTATTTTTTCAATATCTGGAATCACCTTTTCCCACCCTTCAATCAATTGGGCTAAGTCAGGCACTTTATCGTCTTTGACCAATGGAAAATAGGCTTGAATGCCGATATAATCCAAGGCATCCCAGAATTTGACCTTTTGGTATTCTGTAAAATTGGCAGCATAAGTAAGTTTTCCATTGTAAACTTCCCTGATGGCACCAATAATTTCGCGCCATTCCTTTTCTTTATGGCTGGCTTTTTCAAATTCGGTCCCAATACATAAAATGGGTATTCCTTGCCGTTCGGCGATACGGGCGTAATATAGGATAAACCCGCTGTAATTCTCAAACCAAAGGTCCCAATCTGTTCCATTGGTCATTTCTATTTCCCCAGGCCAGGATCCTCGCACCCAAATATGTGGCTTCAAAATATCGGTTAGCCCCAAGGAACTGGCAGTATCAGAAGTGGAAATTAATCCATTGCTACTTTCCCCCCACCAGGATTTTTCACGGTCTTTTTCCCAACTTAACTCTGGAGCATTAACCGATTTTTGCCAGCCAAATGGTGTCTGCGACAGGTGGCTAACACCTAAATTTTGCAAAGTGCGTAATTCACCTCCTTGAAGTGGATTTCTACTTCCCACCCAGCAGACCCCTTTGTGCTTCACGCCTTCAAAACTTGCCAATTTTTTATTGCTTTCACAAGAAGCAAGGCCCATTATTCCAAATAAAAGACCCAGCCACAAATACCCATATTTTGAATTAAATTGCATCATGATTATTTCTTTTAAAAAGGATAAAGAGAAAGCTGCCAATCATCAAAAGGTACACCCAACTAAAAGGTAGTGCAATTAAAACAAGTAATTGACTGACCGCCTGAAGAAGTTCTTCCTTGCCAATAAAAAGGGTAGCAATCGTGAACATGGATAAAATCAAACCCCAGCCTATTAAATGTTGTTTATTGGGTTCCATATTGCCTTTGTCTGCAAACATTCCCAATACATAGATAGCAGAATCCAATGAGGTAATGAGAAAGGTAAATACCAAGACAAAGGATAAAATCTTAAGAAATCCGCCGTAAGAGAAGCTGTCAAAGAAAACGAAAATCGAACCATACAAGGAATCATATTGACCGGCATAGTTTTCAGGGTTTCCAATCATGTTAAAGACGCTGGTACCAAACACTGTGAACCATAAAAATGTACCCAAAGATGGCACTAGAATAACCCCAAATATAAAAGTCCTAAAAGACCTTCCCTTAGAAATTCGAGCGATGAACACACCAGTAAATGGCGCCCATGAAAGCCAAAAGGCCCAATAGAAAAAAGTCCAATCCATTAAAAATTCCTGTGAAACACTTTTGCTTCCATAGTTGACACTCATGGGTAAGAAATCATAGGCATAGGCAGCAATGGAAGACAAATAATTCCCCGTAATTCCTAGCATATCTCCTGAGAAGAAAGTCGCTAAAAGTAAAAACAAGGCCACACTTATATTAAAGCGGGATAGGTTTTGAATTCCTTTACTCAGACCTGAAAAAGCTGAAATCGTAGCCAAGCCACCAAGCAAGAGCACCACAAGAGCATTGTTGAAATAGGTGATTTCTACCTCCATGAATAATTTTTGAAAACCAACCAACAGCTGTCTGCTACCAAGACCAACGGCACCTACCACACCAAACAATGTGCTGATGATCGTTATTACGTCAACTATTACAATTAATATTGGACGGTGATACCGGCCTACCAAAAGGGAGGAACTTAGCATGGCTCTCCCCTTCCCATAAACTAGGTAACCTATCATAAGCCCAAACAAGCCATAAAATGCCCATGGGGTGAGTCCCCAATGAAAGAAGGTATATTCCAAAGCAAATACTTCTCCGGATAAATCAGTGGCTCTGGGTGGATTGGTATAATAAAAAACAGGTTCCTGAACAGCTCGCAACATCAACCCAGCTCCCATGCCGGTGCTGTAGAGCATGGCTACCCAGGAATACCAGTTGTAAGCCACCGGCCCATCACCAATTTTAAGTTTGCCCCAGGGGGATATCGCGATTCCTATTAAAAGCAAGACCATAAAAAGCCCCAAGACCAAATAATAATTTCCGAACAAACTTAAAGTCGCTGCGGAAGCAATGGCCAATTGTTCTCTGATTCCCAGTGGAAAGCTAAAGGCCAACACCAAAAAGAACAAGCATATTGACAATGCGATGACGAATGTTGGTTGGCGGTAAAAATTCACAATAGAAGGTTTATATTTCTTTCAATTTAACCATAAATCAGCTAGGTAACCAAAAAAAAATTACGTGAAATTATAACCACCTGAATCCTTCAAATCCTCCGCTTGTTCCTGTTAAATAAAGATAAATGATCGGAGCAACACTAGAGGCTGAGCGAAAAGACTTACGGCGAATAGGAAAATAGAGAAGATTATAATTTTTTAACCAGCTTATAAATTATATAAATGATTAAAATCACAAGAAGACCCCCTGAAATCTGCCAAAAAATCAAGGACTCTCCATGTAATGTTATTCCGTTATTTGCATCCAAATTAAAGGTAATTAGTTTAGAAATAATTTAATGAAGATAAAAAAATATATCTCCATCAAAAATTATTCAACGCTAAAAAGCTAGATTTTAAGGAGACCGAGATAGGATAGTAAATCTCATTTATCCTGTGCTAAGTTACTATGCCCTTTCAGGGCTAAAATGAAAAAATATCCGTTTATAAGTTCATTTACAACTAAAATATTAATGAATTTAAACATCAATTCCTACAAATCAATCCCGGCCCTGAAAGGGCCAAATATAATAGCACAGGGTGAAGCCCTGTGTGGGAAATAAGTATTGCAACCTAAGCCCTGCAGGGGCGAAATATATTCGTCGATCCATACGCCAGCTCAGGAAAATATCAAGTCCTTACTCCGCATACCTCCGGCTTTAGCAAAAATGGTGAAAAGGTAAGGCCATAGAAGCCATTTTGAGTTGGCTAAAGCCAAGAATGCCGAAAAAGCACCAGTTGACTACAGCTAAAGCAGTAGGCAATTGATCAAAAATCTATAGCTGCTAAATACACTTGGTCGGCCATGTATTTTTTGCTCACGAAATTTTGAAATAGGGCCATTTAAATAGTCTGACAAACGGATCGCTAAAAGGAAACATTTTCCTTAAAATAGTAAGATTGGGGGTTTTAGGTAAACCAAAGGCAATAATTGTTGAACCCGAAATATGCAATAGACATTCTATTACGTGCTGAAATCGCTTTAAAATCAGCCACTTCGTTGCTGTTTTCAACTTCACCATAGCGGTGCTAAGCTAAAATCTCCAAACAGCCTGATTTTCTTGCGATTGCAACACTCATCGCAAATTCTATTACATAATCCGGGTTGAAATTTTTACTGAGAAAACGAGGGAAATTATCAGAATGGAAGGAAAGGCAACAATGTGTTATTGCTGGTTCAAGAGAATTCCTCAACCTTTCAGGTAGACCGCAAGTTAATCTAACTTGTGATATCGTAGTCATATTTGTTAAGGCAACACGATTAAACTAATCTATATTTTTTTTGACTAATTTTTTATTAAAATACATATTTTGATTGCGTATTTAATTTTAACATGCTAATTTTAAATAAAATATAATTTTTTATTTACCAAATTATCCCATGAGAGAATCTTTGTACCTCGCAATTTTACCTTTGCTTTTGGTTACAAACATTGTATTTGCCACTAAACCTACAAGTGTTGACCCTGTTCCTCCTAGGGTTAATGTAGATGGCACCTGGTACAACGATGGCGAAATAGCATACATCGAATGCAGTAAAACCAGTATTACTATATTAATAGATCCGGTTTTTACGGGTTCGGGGGTATTGGGAATATCGGTTGAGACTACCGCCAATTTTAGTGTTAGCGACACACCTTCTTCATTGCAAAAATCGCTTAATCTAGATCCTAACCGGCAAAATGGACATATAGATTTAAGTTATCAGGATGTAGTCGGTGACCACATTAGAGTATACGTTCGACAAAAGCCTCCTGAACCGATTATTACAGCAGGATCCAACGTTTGTGCTGGCAATAGTGGTAGTTTTACGGCTATCAGTAATTATGATTTTCAAAGCACAAAACCAATAAACCTGGTTTGGCAGACAACTGGCGGGGTCACCGTAAATGGTAGTAGTAGCTATACGGAACAGCCTGGAGTATCCAGTACCGTCACGATCGCGAATGGTTCTTCGGGCTCCTTTTCTATCAAAGCTGTTATTGCCGGTTGTGGTAGTTTAGAAAGCACCCCTAAAACCGAAAATATGGGTGCGCCGGTCATAGCAAATCCCAATTATTGGTTATTTGATTCCTATTCCAATATGTGGCAATTCAGCCAAAGTGTAACCGGGCCTGGAATAACTTATAACTTTTATGTTTCTTCTGGTTCTGCCCAACTAAATCAACAGCTTCAGGACTGTTACATCACCACAACAGTAGGAGCTACGGTTTGTGTAACCGGCACTAATTCATGTGGAACAGGTACACCTTATTGTTTTTACATTCCTCCGGCCAGTGGACTACTTCAAACAGTTTATCCAAACCCTGTTACCAACCTACTAACTTTAGAATTCAATACCAGTAAATCATCCTATTCCATTCCTTTTGAGGTGATTCTTTATTCTGAAAAATCTATGAAAGCAGTTAAGCACCTGACTCAAGAGGAGGTCAATTCACTAGAATCTTTTAAAACAAATCACCGAATTGATATGGATGTAGCAGATTTACCACGAGGGGTTTATTATCTTCATACAAAACCTGATAATAAATCAAAGCTTGCTATTCAAAAAGCCAAAATCATTTTAGAATAAAAAATCGTTATTAATACGAACAAAAAAATACTGACCTTTCATCATTAATTAACCTGATTATGAGATACACAAATAAGGTTGTTGCTTTTATTGGCGTTGTACTTTTTTTGAGTGCTTCCTGGGACGGGTACGGACAGAGCGGTATCCGGGTAGGAATTACTGGCGGGGTTAACGCTGGTCAGCTTAAAAACAGTATTAACCTGACTGATAGGATATGGAAGTACAATGCAGGGCTTGCATTTGCAAAACCGCTTTCAGGAAATTTTTCCTTGGCAAGCGAACTGGTCTACAGCAAACAGGGTAGCAGTATAGACGGATCCCAATCGAACAAATTACTTACCCATTTTGACTACATCGCGCTTCCTGTCCTGGTTCGTTTCAGTCCAGTTGGGAAAAATGTTTTCCTCCAGGCAGGTGGCAAGTTTGGCTATCTGCTAAAAGGTGAAAGGTTAAATACCAACAATAGTTCTCCAAATGACATACCGCATCTCCGCCAATGGGACGCTGGAGCATTAGCTGGTCTGGGCTATCGGCTGGGAAGCCATATTGTATTAGATGTCCGTTATTATCATGGATTGGCACCTTTGATTAAAGATCATTGGATATTGGATGGTGATTTAAATCCAATTTTATATGGGGCCGACCGGTTGGTTCACCGGGTTTGGTCGATGAATCTGACCTATTATCTCTGAGCAGAAAATATTCCGCCCCGACAGGGCTCAAAACAATTCGGGATTTATGTAACATGGATGCCACCCTTTCCTCAGGATTTAAATATTTACCTATTTCCACAGGGCTGACACCCTGTGCTAAGTTACTATGCCCTTTCAAGGCAAAATGAAAAAATATCCGTTTATAAGTTCATTTTCAACTAAAAACCCAAGGTGGTTAAGCACAAACTCCTACAAATCAATCCGGCCCTGAAAGGGACAAATACAATAGCACAGGGTGAAGCCCTGTGTAGAAAATCAGTATTGCAACCTAAGCCCTGAAGGGGCGAAATATTTGAGAAATTCGGGATTTATAAGTAATGAATACTTGTCCAAAATTAAGTTTACCGATTATTATTTTAATTCTACTTTTAAGTTTACATTTTATGTAAAAAAATCCCCTTTACCCTCCGCCGTGGCGGAGGGATTTGTAACGAATGGATTAACGAATACATCTTCACATTTCACTTTCTCAGACCAATCTAAAAGCCTAGGGCTTTTTAAAATAAATTGGCACCTATCTCTGTAAAAAGCAATGGGATCTTTCCCAAATAGGGGTACTTCACAAGTCCCCCTATCCACCTAAAAAGTCACCTCCTCCACTTCATAAATAGGTAGGTGGACTTAAAACTGACAAGCTTGAGGTTCTGAACTCAAACGTTGGAGTTTAGAAGTGGGGCTTTTCACCTCAAAACTGGAAATTTCCACTAAAAAATGACAGCATTTTGATTAATAGATAAAAAGACTGACATTTTTACCGGAAAATGCTGCTCTCAAAAACGATTTGGGGTACTTCGGAAGTGGGTAAGGGGACTTCGGAACTCCTCCTGTCAGGTTTTTATATGGAAGCGAGCAGTTAGGAAGTGGGGAGTTGAAGTTAAAAAGTGGAAATGTTCGGCTTTTTGGTTAAATATTGGTGTTTTCAGGTTCAGCCTTGCAGTAAAAACTGACAAGGATGAAGGAAATAAACGCAAGAGCGAAGTAAAAACATGCTAGAAACTGTCTTTTAAGTAGAACGTTGACAAGAGATATAGTGTTTTTCAAGCAAAAAAAGACAAAAAAAATAGGTACAGCCTGAAACATCCCGACTGTACCTATCAACTTGTTGTAGGTGACATAAGCAACTTTTCTTTTTTAGGTTTCAGTTCAATTGGATGCCCTATTTGCTGATTTATCAAATCTTTGTTTCAGGTCTTCATAAATCACCTTGGCATCAGCAGCATTTACTTTGGCACCATACTTCACGGAATTGTAATAACTGAGCGCTCCCACATAGGCCTCTGAGCCTGCCATCATCAGGGTATCGTTTAGATTGCTTTCCAACTGCTGCAAATCTCTTAGCAGCGGCATCAGCTCTTTTACAGCCAACCAGTCTTTCTCCAATTCTTGCAAATCAACGTAAGGAGGTAAAAACTGATTGTCTGATTGGGCATAATCCATTACCTTTTCCACAAAGGGAAGGGTGCCATCACTCATTTTGGGTACTGTCTGACGCTCGGATGGGCTAAGTGCAATCAGCTGTGGACCAAGGATGGTTTTTAAGGTGGCCAAAGCTTCTTTTACCGCCTGAAGATCGGCTTCCGGAAATTGAATAGAAACTGCATTTTTCGTAATCATAAGATGGTTATTTAGGATAAAACATAATTAATTCTATTCAAATTACTTTTTTAGGTTTTAAAATGCAAATAAGTTAATATGAAATTTACTAAATAGTTAATATGAAAAGATGGATTTATTTATTTATCTCTCAATAATTTGAATTTTAACCGAAATTATCCGGATCCTGAAAGGGACAAACTGAGATTGCCACCCTTTCCTCAGGATTTAAATTTTCACCTATTTCCACAGGGCTGACACCCTATGCTAAGTTACTATGCCCTATCAAGGCTAAAATGAAAAATACCAGGAATATAAGAGCATTCTTAATTAAAAATTCAATATAGTTAAGCACTAACTCCTACAAATCAATCTCGGGCCTGAAAGGGACAAATACAATAGCACAGGGTGAATCCCTGTGTAGAAAACCAGTATTGCAACCTAATCCCTGCAGGGGCGAAATATTTTAGCAAATTTGGATTTTTGTAAAATGGATGCCACCCTTTCAGGGCTCAAGATTTAAAATTTACCTATTGTCACAGGGCTGACACCCTGTGCTAAGTTACTATGCCCTTTCAGGGCTAAAATGAAAAAATATCCGTTTATAAGTTCATTTTCAACTAAAATATTAATGAGATTAAACATCAATTCCTACAAATCAATCCCGGCCCTGAAAGGGACAAATATAATAGCACAGGGTGAAGCCCTGTGTGGAAAATCAGTATTGCAACCTAAGCCCTGCAGGGGCGAAATTTAATTCTATTTTCTTCCAAAAAATAAAAGAAAATCAAAAAAAATTAATCTTAATTCTCGTTTTCGAAATAGTTTATTATCTCTTCAATTTTTTTAATTGTATCTTTCAATTCTTTTTCATAATGTATCAAATATCTTTCATAGCTTAAAAAAAATTCTTCCTTTTCCATACATAACATGTTAAGGGATTCACTTATTTCAAATCCTTCATAACATATACCTGAAGTATCATCCTTAATCTGTTTCTGAAAAATAGATTTGATCGGATAAACATAATTTTTTATGAAAAATTTATTAGACTCATTATTTACATTATAGGATTTATCGATATTTGTTTTCAATTCTAAAATTTGATCCACATAAATTGATTCAGGATTTATAAGGAAAAACTGGTAAACAATACTATGAAACTCTGCAACTTTTTGACTCCATTTTTGATTCCAAACCTCTTTTTTGTCACGAGTATCAAAGAATTTTTCTTTTACCTCCCGAATAGAAAGTATCAAAAAATCTATGTGACTTTCTAAACGATGTAAATTAATTGAATTAACCTTACTATTTCCTTTATTACTTAAAACAAATGCATCGAATAATTCTTCATTATTGATTGAGGCTAACTTATGTAATTGATTTTGGTTAAAAATAAGCTTTGGAGATTTAGAGTCAGACAGTTCTTTAATTTGATTTGTCAATAAAACTACTTGCCGGTCTACTGACTCAAGGGAAAAATTAATCCATGAAATATAGAATTCCCGGATTCTACGCAATTTCTTTTTTTTGATTCTTCGATTAATCAGAAAACTAGAAAAAAGACCTAAGAGGAATACTACAAGAATTTTGGCAAACTCAAAAAGAATTTTCCAAGCGTTTTCGCTAATAATTATTTCCTTTAGATGGTTCACTTTTCACCCCCTTCCACAATCTTAATCTCCTCCTCTGTTAATCCATACAATTGAAAGACCAACTGATCGATCTCATGATCTAGACGGTTGATTTCTGTTTGTAGTTCTTGGGCTTTGGCTTTTTGTTCGTTGAAATAAGCCATCCATTCGGCTTCTTCCGGCAGACTTAATTTGACCTTGGCTTTTTTTAACTCTGCCAAAAATACTTTAAAATCTAAAGTTGGCCAGTTTTTGAGTTTGGTGGAGGGTTTGGAGATGGAGAATTTGGATTGGACGTGGTTTAAAAATGAAGCAATTACCTTTTGATTGGAATCCGTTGCTTCAATAATTAGATCAGCCAATTTTTCAAATTGATCTTCATTCTTAATCTCAGGAATAGGAATCTGCTCAAAATATTGTGGCTTTACTTCTATGTATCCCCCACTTCTGACAACACAGATTGATTTTAGAAACATCCAAACTACTTTGGAATTTAAAATGCAAAGAAGGGTCTTTCTATCGTTAGGTAAAAATACGGCAGGAGCATTTACATATATACTTTTATCATCAAATGAAAACTTATTTGAATTTTGAAGATTTGGAAATATAATTTTTGGCTCTTCAAATAAATTATAATAAGCACAGTTCCTTAATTCCCACCAAAATTCACCTTGATCATATCTTTTCTTGGCAGATACCTCAAAAGGGAGTAAACTATTTACAAGATGTGGATAATCAATTTGTAATTTTTGAATAGCTTCAAATTCGGTTATTTCTAAGCCATATTTCTTTTTTGTCCATCCACTTGGAAAAAATATAAGCTGTTGATTCGATCTTGGTGTATTCCATTTTTCTATGTCTTTACCTTCATAAATGGGCTTCAGGTTGGCACTAGAAGGCTCTTCACTTTTAATAATAAAAGCTTCATTTAACGCAGTCTTAACACCGTAATAACATTTTCCAAAATTTTCTTTTACAGTTTTGAACTCAGAAATTTTATTTAAAATTTTCCAAACCTCTACCGAATTAAAAGACCAAGAAGCATCCTTGAGAGAAGATTGGACAACATTAACCGTTTCATGTTGTGGTATATCTATGGTTATGTTTTGTGCTGATTTCAGTATTTTAACATATGAAAAGGTACTATTCTCTTTACGATTCTTATTAAGGATAATAATTACAGGATAAGTCGTAGCTCCTTCAAAGATCTGAACTTCTGTAAAATCTATGTACTCCCAAAATCTGGTTTTATCTTTCAGATAGGCTCTTAAGACTTGTCCAGCTTTTGTCTTATCAAAAGTATTTGAGATAAAACCCATTATTCCGATTTCAGATTTGATCAACCTCGTTCCCAATTCATAGAAATAAGCAAATAAGTCACTGGCAGGATGATAAACTTCATATTCCTTTGAAAGCAATTCTATAATTCCCCCTAAAAGTTCTGCCCTAACATAAGGTGGATTACCCACCACCACATCAAAACCAGATTGCTTCGTTCCTCGCAATGACGGATCGAACACCTTTGGAAATTCCTTCTCCCAATTAAAAGCCAAGTCTCCGGCCACCTCGGGATCATCGATAAGGGAGTTGCCGACTTTGATATTAGAATTTAAGCTGCTGAGTTTGCGGCCTTTTTTGGCTGTACGTAGCCAGAGTGATAAGCGGGCAATTTCTACAGACTCCTCATTGATATCCACACCGAAAATGTTGTTTTCGAGGATTTGGTTTTCCACATTGGGCAAAACCATAGGCGTGCCAAAGAGTTGGGATTCGAGTTCGTCCAGGTAGCGATGCTCTGCAATCAGAAATTCCAGTACTTGGTTAAGAAATGCTCCTGACCCACAGGCCGGATCACAGATGGTGAGTTGCAATAGCCATACCCTGTATTGGTCTAGCTTTTCCTTTAGCTTTTGAATGGTTTTCTTCTGCCTGCCCCGCTTTCCCTCTGCAAAATCCTCGTCTACGATTTCATAGGCTTTCTTTTTTTCCTCGCATAACCTTCCAAGCGTATTGTCTACGATGTACTTGGTGATGTATTTGGGGGTATAGAAAACGCCGTCTTTTTTGCGCTTGGTTTTGCTTTTGTCTATGGCCGTGCCTTCGAGTGAAGCGCGGACATTCTCGATGTCATTTAGACTGTGTTCGAAGATATGCCCAAGGATATTGGTGTCGACCTCAGTGTCGAAGTCGTATTCAGTAATTTTTTTAACGTGCTTTTCGAGCACCTCATCAGAAATTTTTAAAGTATCCAGAATTGGATCAGGTGCAAAAAGCCCACCATTGTAGGCATGGATTTCGGCTTTGCCGGGCTGTACTCTCCCCGTATTGAGGTAGCCAAAGTATTTTAAGAACCGCTCATAGAGTGGCGCATAAGCATCCAATTCTTTGAGGTGCATCCACTGCCGGACGATTTCCATGATGGAGTTGGGCGGTAACAGCCCCTTGTCCTCAGCAAAGAAGATAAAAAGGAATCGATCGAGTAGTTTTTGGCTTTTTTTGTAGAGTTCCAATTCATCCTGCTCAGGATTCCGGGCCACCGTGTCTTGCCAGAGTTCCTGCTTAAAAGAGGAGTAATCAGCGTAGAGTTTTTTGGTGATTTGTTCCTCAACAAGTAAAGACTCCTCTTTTACTTTTTTGGGTAGATGGTTTAGGAGGTTGTCCTTTTGGAGGAGAAGCCAAAAAAGGGTAAAGTCTTCCCATTGCATAGAGAAAACATTGAATTCCAAAAAGTCAATGGCATTGTCTATATAGAATCGAAGCTTCTCAAAGTTGCTGGTAATGACGTAATGGCATTCAGGTTGGTTGTTTTTGTAATTAAAAGCCTGGTCTCGGACTTTCTCAAGGTCTTTGGTATCTGTTCCTTTGAGTTCAATTACAGCAATGGCATTGCCCTCTTTGAGGATGGCGCCGTCAGTTTTCTTTGCATCCTTGATGTTTTTCAGTTCTGTGGTCAGGTTATAATCAGGATTGGGGTTGATGGTATACCCGAGAATATTGACAAAAAGTTCCCGAAGAAAACCTTCCTGAAACTGTTCCTCTTTGGCCGCCCGGATATTGGAATGGATAAGAGGATTGTGAAAATACTTTCGATACCGCTCAAAGGCTTCCTGCATGGCAGGATGGTCCTGTGCTGCGATGTGTTTTTTGCGTACGGAATTTTGAAATAACGCCATTAAAAATTACAAGTGGGCTTAAAGTTTAACAATGTCTAAGGCTACAATGTTAGGGTTAGCATATAAACTACCAATATAAGTATGATTCCTAAGATTTCTATTAAATCTACACTTTCAATCTTGTGCTTTTAATGATTTTATATGTAATAATGGCCTATTGAAGCTATATCCCCTTAATTTATCGTTAGTTGGTACCAAAATTAATTTAAACAGGCCCTAATAAGACCAAAGCTTGATTGATACAATTTAAGAGGGCTGTTAAAAGGTTAAATCAGGATCGCATTCATAAGTCCTGAAAAACCAAAATCCCTCCGCCGTGGCGGAGGGATTTGAAAGCGTTTGGAATAGCTATTACTCAGAAACACTAAACCCTAGCTTGTCCAAACCTTCTTGCACCTCAGGGGCAGCCATAAATAAATCCCAACCCAAACCTGTGCGGTAATTCTCTATCATGGCTACAATGGGGCCCTGATCGATGGCCAAATACCGCTGTGGATACCAATCTTTTTCCGGGCTAAGGGCATCATAAAAGCCATAACGGCCAAAAACCTTTTCCCCATAATTGTAATACAAATTCTTTATCACCGCCATGCTTTCTTCAGGCGTATAAGGAATAGAAGACAATGCAGCTGTGGGAGAAATCACCCCCAAATCATTTCCTGGCTTGTGGGCAGCATATCCTGTTACGGTATAGCTTGCCGTCAAGCCCCAAAGGTCTTCTCCATAGCCTTTAAATCCTTGTTCATTATTTACACACCATTGCCTGTTAATCAAAGTATGGTTTCGGTTATGCTCCCAATAGTTGGCGTATTGGTCTTTTAAGTCCTTAGGATTTAGGCCTAAATAAGCGTAATGAGACCAAAATAAGGGGCCTCCAAACTCAGGTGAGCCATTGTGTTTCAAAGGAAGGTCATGTCCATAGGCCGAAGTGTCATTTACAATCCCACCATCCCTGGCCCAACCTTTATGGTAAACACTTGCAGGTACGCTGAAAGTCGGGGACGAAGCGGCCAAAACATACGTAATCATGCACTCATCATACCCCTTGATCCCAAAATTCTTTTGCCAACCAAAATTTGGGGACCAATGCCAATATAGAATATCCTGACCACCTTGGGTGTACCAGTTCCACTCCATAGAATTCCATAATTCATCAATCTTTTGGGCAAGCTGTTTTTCTCGTTCAGTCCCTTTTTTATAGTATTCTCTCACGGCCAATAAACCCTGCATTAAGAAGGCTGACTCTACTAAATCTCCTCCATCATCATCATTTCCAAAAGGCTTAACTTTTCCGCTCTCACCATGAATCCAATGCGGCCAAACCCCATGAAACCTATCAGCCTTTTCAAGAAAATCAACTATACGCTCAAAACGTGCTATCCCTTCTTCCTTGCTCACCCAATTTCTTTCTATTCCAGCTAACAGGCCAAATATACCAAAACCAGTTCCTCCCGTGGTCACTACATTTTGATCATTCTGTGGGTAGTTGCCATCCATATGAACTCGTTCTCTTGCCATTCCTGAATTGGGTTCTGCACCTTCCCAAAAATACCGAAATGTGTAATATTGAACCATATCTAGTAGTTCTTCGTCCGTCATTGATCGGGTAGCTACTGTGACTTCACCCAAACTCTCAGTACCTTCATTTAATTGTGCTTCCACCTTGTAGGAAAGTTCTAGCTCAGTCCCCAGGTCGTTCACAAAATCCATGTAAATGGTATCCTTCACGTTTGCTCTTTGTGTATAGCTATTGTCCTCTTTTTTTACAAAAACAGCATAGCTCTTAGCCCCTTCAACAGGCTCCCATTGCAATTCAACATGTCGGTCATATCCCTTTACAATTATCCTCTTGGATGGTTCGGGATTGTTGTCACAACTTGAAATAAGGAGCAACACTCCTATTCCAAAAATCCATAAGTTTAATGTCCTGTTCATTTGATATCTCTTTTATATTGACGCTATTAATCAATTTTTTAATAACTAAACCCCAATTTATCCAGGCCGGCTTGTACCTGCTGGTTTTGCATAAAATGTTCCCATAACAATCCAGTCCGGTGATTTTCTATCATGATTACAATAGGCCCCTGATCAATGGCAAGATAACTGTCTGAAATCCAGTATTCAGTGAGGTTAAATGCATCGTAAAAACCATATTCTCCCCATAACCTGTCTCCCAAACCATAATAATACAATTCAAGTGCATCCATAGAAGCTTCGGGTGTGTAGGGCATGGAGGACAATGCTGCAGTGGGAGCTATTACGCCAATGTCATTGGTGGGAGAATGGGCACCATACCCTAAATGATTGTCGCTGGCTGTCAGTCCCCATATCTCAGCACCATAGCCAACATATCCCAAACTATTTTGCTCACTATAGGCTTGGTGAATTAAGCTATGGTTAACATTTTGTTCCCAATAATCAGCATATTGATCTTCTAATGATCGCGGATCCAAACCTAAAAAAGAATAATGAGCATAAAACAAGGGTCCACCCATAGCAGGACCTAATGGCAATTCTCGACCAAAATAACTGTTCCCATTTACAATGGCTCCACCTCTAGCCCATCCTTGATGGTACACTTCTGTAGCTATAGGATAGGTAGGAGATGCTGTTGCCAATACATATACGATAAGGGACTCATTGTATCCAGAAACAGGCAAATTCATATCCCATTCATAGTTAGGAGACCAATGCCAGAATAATTTATTTTGTCCTCCTCCGGTATACCAATCCCATTCTACTTCCTCCCATAAAACATTTATACTTTCTATGAGCTCATTCTCGGTGGTATTGGAAGGATCCAAGTATTCTTTAACAGTCAATAAACCCTGAATTAACAAAGCGGTCTCTACAATATCTCCTCCATCGTCTTTGGCACTAAATGGGATGACTTTTCCAGTATTTCCATTTATCCAGTGGGACCAAGCGCCATGAAACCTATCTGCGTTAGCTAAAAACGTAACCACTTTTGCCCACCTTTCCACGCCTTCATTTCTTTTGATAAATCCCCTTTCTATTCCAACAATAATGGCCATCATTCCAAAGCCAGTTCCTCCAGTCGTCACGATATCACCTGAGGTGTTTCGTTCCCGGATCATTCCACTATCGGGGTGTGCAAAATCCCAAAAATAATTAAAGGTTTGCTGCTGAACCAAAGTCAATAAAGCCGCAGTGTTCAACATAGGAAATTGAGGAATGTTGGATTTCCCAGTAAAGAATTCAACTGTGAAATCCTCTATTTCCTGTTCAACCGAAGAAAATTCTTCAAACCCGATCAAAAGCGCGTATTTTTTAAAGCCCTCGAGTACTTCTGAGCTCTTTATTATCCAATTTCTATCATCCTCCCCTGCTTCTAATCTCACCTGCATAGGACTTCCATTTTGGGTGATTTTAATTTGGTCGATAGTAAGGGCAATGGCTTTTGAGAAAGTCAGGCCTATAGAAAAATCAGTGCTTGCATTTAACCACCGACGATTTCCAACCCATTGAGCCCCATCGATAGCAAAGCCTATTACTTCAACATTTGAAGATCGCGTGGTGTATTTCACCTCATAACCTGGAAAGTAAGCCTCTTGATTACCTAATGCTCCTGCACTAATGCGCAGCAAATAAGTGGCACCTTCTTTAAGCAATCCAATTGGCCGGAGAACCACTTCTTTATCTCCGTTTAAAAAATTGACATTGAATTTCACGATTTCACCCGAAAGTGCTTCTTTTAGGCTTATCGCTTCCTCCATCCTTTCAGGATCAACTGCCGAAGAAAAAAATATCGATATACTTTGATCTGTATCAACACCGGCATTTTGACTATCATCCTGATCCAAAAGCATTTGGCCAACCATTACTTTAATCAATTGAATATTGGGCTGCTCAGCAGTTTCCTCTTGGCAAGAAAACAGCAGCAGCATAAGTAGGGATTGGGTAATTGTTTTTCGGTACATGAGACAGGAAAAAAACGACAGCCAAGAATATTGACTGTCGTTTAGTGCTTTATTCTTAATTGCTTTCTGCAGCCATGATCATTTGAATTTCTTCTTGCGTCAAAGCTGTATTAAATATTCTCAGTTCGTCCATTAAGCTTGCCGTTGACAAATGCCCCCAGCCTGCGAATCGTGGAGCTCCAGAGCCAACGGATAGCAAATCACATCCTGTCCAGTCTACACCAGAAAAGTTATTCTGGCTTACAATTTCTCCATTAAGGTAAACGGTGACTTGATCAGAGGCAATGGTAAAAGCAATATGGTTCCAGCCAGCTATGGCGGGATCAATATCAGCCACACTTCCTCCATCAAACCAACTGTCATTGGTACCATTCCCTACATTCAACTTAATCCTTTGCTTGCCACCTGCATTTTCTCTGAACAATCTAAATCCAGAGGTTCTGTTGTTCATCGCAGTAGGATTGGCCTCATCTGGTGGGCCCATCACCAAAAGCCCAGCCCTATCGGGACTTGCATTCAGGTTGTACCAAAACACGGCGCTAAAAGCTTCATTTTTTAATCCGTCGGTAGGAAACTGTAGAGAGGCATCTGTTTTCCCTTTATAGGCACTTCCCATTAATCCACTAGCAAATTCTGGTGCACCTGCAATGTCAGGTGTTTGAAGCCGAACCAACTCTACAAAGTCTCCATCAAATGGCAAATAAAAAATTTCACCATCATAAATTGGCTGGTATGGTTCAGTTTTTTCAAAAGTCACCGATTTTACGGTAGATTTCCCAGACTTATCTGTCGCCATAACTTCAAGAACATGCTGTCCATTGGTTAGTGTTTCAAAAGTATGCTTCTTCAAAAACCTTCTATAATCAATGAATTCATTAAAACTTGCTATTTCAGTGCCATCCATTTTCAATGAAACCGCATCGATTTCAATATCATCCTCAATAGCAAGGTCAATATTGATAGTTGTAACATCTTCTACAACTCGAATTTTTGTACCCTCGTTTGGGTAATTAATTTCGATTTCCGGCGCATTATTATCTGGGCCGGGAGCTACAAAGGCGATATCGTCAATATAACCATCTGTACATGAGACGGCAATCAAGGCCATCAGCATTATAAGGGTGAACCTTTTATTTATCATCGGATTACATTTTTTAATTACCATTAATTATTGTTAGCAGCTTCTTTAATTTGAGGCAAAATATCCTGCTGCTCGAGTGGATAAGGCAGGTATTTATCCGCCTCAGCATCATAAACCCTTCCTCCATAATTCAGTTCATCCGTCAAGCCGTGACGAACCAAATCGTAATACCTAATTCCCCATTCCATTCCAAATTCTGCAAATTTTTCATCTAAAACAGCCTCAAGGTTTACGCCATTCAGGTTTCCAAGCCCTGCCCTATTTCGGACCAGGTTGACAGCCTCATCTGCTGAAATCACTCCTCCTGAAGCACCACTTACCAAGGCTTCAGCATGTATAAGCAATATCTCCGCGTACCTGATATTAGTGAAGTTTTTATTTTCTCCATACCCGAATCTACCCGGGGTAAGTTGGGTAGACGGTAAATAATGCTTTCCACTAAGGAAATTATACCTGGGATGATCGTTAAACACATCACCATCAGCACTGCTATTGGTAACCCAATTTGGTAGTGTTGCAAAGTTTGGGTCTGATTGTACTTCTGCTATTCCATTTGGAGTAAAAAGTACAGTAGTAGACAACCTTTGCTGTTCATTTCTTTCAATCATAAACTTCACATATTTGAGAGATGGCTCCCAAAAACCCCAGCCACCTCCAGCACCAGATACGGCAGGAGTCCAGTTGGCAGGCCCGAAAAAATCCCAGAGGTATCGGGTATTCGTACCGCTTGCCTGACCAAAATCTGAATATTGCAATTCTAAAAGGTTTTCATCATTCAGTTTACCTGAAAGTTTGAAAAGTTGGTAATAATCTGGTTCCAAGCGATACAAATCACTGCTTATGATTTCATCAGTAGCTTTTACCACTTCCTGGTAATTTTTTAATTCCAAATTTGCCAATGCATTTACTGCTAATGCTGTATATCTTGTGACACCTCCTTTTACTTTTGTCCTTTGGTTAGGGTGAATGCTTGGAAGGTCAGGAATAGCTTCATCCATCTGTTCTGAAATATGTTGCATCACCGCATCAAAATCTGAAAGGGGTACATTAAACAGGTGGCTGGGCTCTGATGAATTGGGTATCAATACAGCTCCCCACAAACGAACTAAATGCATCAACTCATAAGCCCTTAGCACTTTAATTTCAGCAATGTACTGACGGGAATCAACTTCACTGGCTCCTGCCTCCCTGTATTTTTCGATCTCCTCCATGGCTCCATGCCAAAACAGTAGGTCTGAATAGAGGTTGAGCCAAATTGAATTGTACATCCAGAAGCTTCTGTTGTATTGAAAGTTATCCGTTTCTGTGAGTGGCACCTGGTCACCCCCAGCATTTACATCATCACCTCGAACACTTATGATTGGGTAACTTTCCCATTGCAATGAATAAAGCTCATTGTATGCACCATAAAGCAAAAGGTCCATGTTTTGGAATTGCGTATAATCTGTGTTTTCAGCAATGAATTTATTTTCCAGGGGCTCATCCAGCAAACCCGTACAAGATTGTCCTGTCAGCCCAAGTATTAAAGCCAAAAACAAAACGATAGTATATTTATTGGTTTTCATCTTTGTTTCGAATTTAAAGTTTGATGTTTAGGCCTAATGTATAAGTGCCTGGGATAGGGTATACCTGACGGTCTATGCCATTGGCTACTTCAGGATTAAAACCATTGTAATTGAATATGGTCAATGGTCTATCTGCTGTAAGTGTGACCCGGGTTTGAGGGAATTTAACTCCCATCACTTCCCTATCGACAATAGCATAAGTCAAACGAACATTTTGAAGCCTAAAATAGCTTCCATCTTCTACAAAATAATTGCTTAAGTTCTGGTTCCAGCTTCTTCTCAATCCTGCGGCTGAAGGATATTTGTTGGATGTTCCCTCTCCTCTCCATAGGTTGTCTGCTAGTTCAGCATCAATATTGGTATCATTGGTAAAAATTATTTCTCCCCTCTTGCGATTAAGAATGCTATTACCAACCTGCCCTTGAATTAAAGCTGAAAACTCAAAATTTCCATAATTAAAGCCAGCATTGAATCCATAGGAATAATCGGGCAGAAAGGATCCAAGGACTACCCTGTCTTCATCATTGATTAGCCCATCGCCATTCTGATCTTTAAATATCAAATCACCTGACTGTAGGTTATTGTCTGCCACAAACTGTGAACTGTATCCGTAATTGTTAATTTGCTCTTCGGTCTGGAATACGCCATCCGTTTCATAACCATAAAATGCCAAATAAGGCTGCCCCACTATTGAACGCTGTCTGAATTCAGCAGAGCCGGCATCTAAACTTTCCGGACCTCCCAAGCTTAAAACAGTGTTTTTAAGGGTAGCTATATTTCCACTGAGGAAGTAGGAAAAATTCTCTGAAATATCATTTTCCCAATTTATGGACAGTTCCAGCCCTTCATTTCTTATTTCACCGACGCTCCGTCTTTCACTTGCCCGAATTACAGGTGGAATGATGCTCACCGCTAGGTTTCTTGTGTCTCTAATAAAGTAATCCGCATCAATTGATAATCGCTCACCAAATAATCTGGCGTTCAATCCAATATTTCGCTCAACTGTGGTTTCCCAACGATCGATCAAATCAAAAGTAGGATCTAATCGCCTTCCTATAATCAAAACCCCATCATAAGCTCCCCTATTTTCCACTAACTGAGGGGCACCCACTGAGGAATTGATGCCATCATTACCCAATTGGCCCCATGAGCCTCTCAATTTTAGAAAATCAATGTTTGGAACATTGAAAAAGGATTCTTCTGTTAGCACCCATCCGGCTCCAAAGGTGGCAAAATCACCCCACTTTTGTTGAAATTTATTGTTGCCATCTCTCCTGTAGGTTCCATATAGTAAATAGCGGTCGTCATAATTGTACGCCACTCTAGAAAAATAAGATTGATAAAACAACTTGTTTCCGCCATCTCCAATACCATTTAAGTCAAAATCAGTAGCATTGTTTAGGTACCAAAACTGCTCCTCATCTCTCATTGGATCAGGGTTAAGGTTTTCTCCTCTAGCAAATAAAACTTCATTTGATTCACTCCTGAAAGATTGACCTAACACTACAGTAAGATTGTGTAGGTCAAAGTTATTTTGGTAGGTTAGGAAATTGTCCCAAATCTGATCATATCTTGTGAAGGAATTCCTACTCAATGAAGATTGTCTTTCTTCTCTGCCATCACTGTAAGCAAACCCTACATTCCTTGAATTAATACTCTCCATACTAAAATTGTAGGAAGTTTTAAAAGTAAGGTTATTGGGTATGATTTCAATCTCAGAATAAAAATTCCCCAATAACTTGGCAACTTTATTCCTATTGTCAGAATAGAGCAAGTTGTAAAATGGATTTTGGTTGCTTCTATACCCTAGTTGCTGAGCATTAGACAAACCAAATGGAGAGGCGTCTATATTGGTTTCATCATAAACAGGAAGAATAGGTACTGCAAAGTAAGACCTAAACCAAGCACCATTGTCCCCATTGTATTGCTCAGCAGTACTTACATTCAAATTACCGCCAACCGTCATCCACTCCTTCACATCTGTGTCAAGTTTTATCCGGAAATTCATTCTTTTATAGCTGTTCCGAGTTTCTTTCATCAGACCCTCTTGGTCAAAATAACTTGCGCCAACAGAGTACCTTGTTTTAGTGCTTCCTCCATTGAAGGAAAGGTTATGGTTTTGAATGGCAGCTGGTGCCATTATTTCGCTATACCAATCTGTATTTACTGCAGGTAAGGATGGATCAATATAACTTCTTCCATAACGCTGAATGGCATTTTGAATAAATTCCATGTCCGCAACAGCTCCTGTTTCATTGATGTATTGCACGAATTGTTGGGAATTCGCCATTTTCAATACATTTTGAGGATTTTGGATCCCATAGTAACCATCATATACGATTTCTGGCTCCTGGTTGTAATCTCCACCTTTCGTTTCTATAACCACTACTCCATTTGCTGCCCTTACCCCATAAATAGCGGAAGCTGAAGCATCTTTAAGTACAGATATGGTTTCAATGTCATTGGGATTAAGAAAATCGATATTGTCAAAAAACATACCGTCGACCACATACAGCGGCGCTCCTCCTCCTTCAAAAGAGCCAATCCCTCGCACCCTTACAGTTGGAGAAGCTCCAGGTGCACCATTACTAACAATTTGGACCCCAGCAACCCTTCCTTGTAGGGATTGCATGGCTTGAGAATTGGGTGTTTTAATAATATCATCAGATTTGATGGTAGAAATAGCGGAGGTCAAGTCTCGCTCTCTTTGTGTACCATATCCAATAACCACCACTTCATCTAGTCCCTGAGCATCTTCTACGAATTGTATGTCAATTGTGCTTTGAGCACCCACAACAATCTCTTGGCTTTCAAAACCTATAAATGAAAATACTAACACAGACTGTGGGGATGCGACCTGCAATTCATAATTGCCATCAATATTTGTCACTGTTCCATTTCCAGTGCTTTTTTCGAGAATATTTACGCCTGGAATTGATTCACCTGATGGATCCTTGACTGTTCCACTCACAGTGAGTTGTTGGGCTGTCAATAGAGAACTTTCGGAAAATAAAAGCCCTCCAAATAATAAAACTAACCAAAATAATGAAAAAGGGATTTTAGGTTTAAAATTTCCTTTTTCTATAGTAAAGGGAATTTTCATAAGGTTTTGAGTTTAGGTAATTTTAATAGTTTATTGGTCAACCAAAGCAAGCTTGATTTGGGTATGAAACTAAATTAAACTATTGTCAGATGGTGCAGAAATGGGATAAAACTTAAACTTAAATGCTTAAAATTCCTTAAAATTTCATCAAGAAATATCACATTAATATCAATGAAAAACACCCTATTTAGGAAATAGACCGCATATTAAATAATTTCATACCGGATGGATAGCATGAATGAAAAAATAGAATTTAGAAATCGACCATTTCAAATAAAACGATTTCCTCCCAACCAACTTCCAGATCAGGCTGATTACCTATTCTAGTTTGGATTTTTTTCCTAAATGCCCAAATCGTATTTCTTCTCAAATCCAAAATTTCTGCCAGTTGATCCAAGGTCGATTTTTCTCGGGTAATATAAGAGGCGTAAATAATATAAAAAGCTTTGTCCAAAGGGAATTTAATACCGTGAAAAATGGTACCAGAAGTTACGGAATTAATGTGACCGCATTTGGTACATCTTCTGCTAAAAACCTTAGTTGTTTTGCCATATTTTGTATGGTCACATTGACGGCATTGAAAACCATCTCCCCATTTTAACTCTTCCAAATACCTGTAACATGCTGACGGTTCAGGAAATATCTCTCTGAACTCTATAAGTGTCAATGATTTTTTAGTCAGGCGAGCACGAAAGGAAGCTTTTATCGAGCTTTTTAATTTCCAATTGTCTTTATCCAATAAGGCGTTCATGCGCTCAATTTCTGCGTCTTTCTCCTGAAGTTGTCCGTTATACGTTTCCAGAAGTTCGTTTTTTGCTTGAAGTTCAGCAGTCCTTGCACTTACTTTAAACTCAAGTTCTTTGTTTACCTTTTCTTTCAATGAAATATTTTCCTTGTATTGTAAAAGAGATCTTTTAAGTGCTTTGTCCCTGATTTCTTTCATTAACCTAATCCGATCTCCTAAGGCAAAAGACAAAAGCACCATCTCCACCAGGAAAGCAAAGTGAAGGCTGTAATGAATAAGGGTATTATGCGGTATAATGGCATTATTGGCCAATATTTTAATACAAACTCCTACAAACAAAACACCATAAGCCATGACAAAAAATCTGGCTGCCTGGTATTTTTTTACAAGTAAAAAGATTGAAGTAGACAATATTAATAAAAAGGGTAGGCTATCAAAATAGGTTAGTTCAAAATATTTATTGTTTGCAAATAAACCCAAACAGAAAAGCACAAATTTAATGCTTAATGAAATCCACAAGGAATAGTGAAAGGCCAGTGCCTTTCTTTTAGTGTTTAAAAACCTCACTGTAAACAATACTGCCCAAAACACAATCGAAAAGCTAAAAATACCATTCACCACAGCATTCCAATTGGGGTAATTGGGCCAAAAATATTGAAATCCTATTCCATCTAAACTCATCGCATAAAGTGCTACGCTGAGAAGGTAAAGAATATAGTACACGTATTTCATTTCTTTGACCGCCAGAAATATCAAAAGATTATAAAAGGCAATGATCAAAATCATACCATAAAAAAGCCCATATAGAAAATATTCGCTCAGCGCATAGTGAACAAAGCGGTTAAGCGACCTTACTGCAATTCTGATATCCGCTTTTTGAGAAGAATTAATCTTGAAATAAAAATTAGAAATACCAGGTTCGCTGTTTTCCAGTAGCAATTGAAAATTTTTATGATTGAAAAGTCGTTGAGAAAAGGGATTATTATCTCCCATTTCTTTGGTCGTATACCCACCATTGCCGTTAGGAACGTAGGCGATGATATGGTCTATGCTTTGGTCATAGAATTCAAGTAACCATTGTTTTGTGCTTTCTGGGCTGTTGTCTATCGATAATTTTACCCAATAAGTATAATCAGTATTAAAATGATTTTTACTAAAGTCAGGCCTTATTTTTATATTCTGCTGAAACTTTTCCTCACTTATATCATTGAAATCCAGCTGATTTGTGCTGTCTTCAAAAAATTCAAGCTGGTTGATGGCATAAATCCGTTCATTCCAACCATCATCTATTTTCAAAGTCGCGGCGCCGGATATTCTTTGACCTAAACAAAGAGTGTTTGAGATCAAAATTAAAATTACAACAGGCCAAACATGTCTTCTCAATAAATTATACATTTCCACTCATTTTTCGTTGACCATGGTGCAATAGAACCAAGCAAACACTTTTTAGGTTTAATAACTAAAAAATAAAAATGGGCAAAAACCATGCTTAAATTGGAATCAATCCAAATCTTGTATGAAGTGGCTTCTTTTGGTGGGGCGTAGGCTATGGAAATAAAAATTCTATAGAATAGAAAGGCATAGTTACCTACTCCTAGATGAGCGCCGTATAGGTGGCTGAGCGGAGTTAAGATAAAAAACTAATCAAAGGGTTACCTTTTAATAAGAGGCATCCCTATTCCCTTTGCGTCTTAGCGCCTTTGCGAGAAAC
>TARA_R110001592_G_scaffold108704_3_pt1 | contig 139709 bp, 106 predicted proteins | sample TARA_R110001592 | Tara Oceans TARA_R110001592 (sample SAMEA4398387) | marine metagenome | biome: Polar Biome; feature: [SRF] surface water layer (ENVO:00010504); material: water (ENVO:00002006), including particulate matter (ENVO:01000060) such as... | depth 5 m
AATTCTCCGTTGATTTAAATTCCATGCGAGTCAATTTTACCGTTACCTAAAACTCCAGAGGAGTGATATTTTTGTAACTAGGGGTGCCAACCCCTGGCACAAATAACCTATACAGCTCGATTTTGGCGGTATTGTTGCTCTTTTTTCTGCAACAATGCTGACAAAATCTCATACGTGATCAACTCCACGTTAGCTTTTCTATGTCTTCCAATCCCCGCTAAATAAAAACGGTTATCGATGTAAATCCAAGTTAGCTACCAAACCTTACTTTTAGCTAATGCCTTTGCCTTTAGGCGAAAAAATAACATTTCATACCCTGAATAAAAACATTTAGATCCACTATTCTATACCCCTATTTGATATATTTGAATAATATTAGGGCAGTGTCAAACAAACATTATTTACCTTATCAAAACCTATTTTCCCGAACTACCGGTTTCACATAGACCGGTAGTTTTATTTTTTTCTTAAAATGATTTACAGCAAAACCATTTTAACTAGTTAACCGCTAAATCCCTTTAAACCTAATCTGCCCCATGGTGCCGGCTTTAGGTTTTCACAAATTTCCATTTTCCTTTTCTAAAAAACCACAGCGCCACCAGCGCATGAAGAGAATGACAAAAAGCAATGGTAATGAAGATACCCGTAGTATTGAGACCATAAACGATCGCTAGATAATAGGCCAAAGGAATTTCCAATAACCAGAATACACTAATATTAATATAGGCAGGTGTGGTGGTATCGCCTGCACCGTTAAAGGCTTGAACCATCACCATGCCTACCGCATAAAACACATAGCCTAAAACAGTTACCTTTAACCCTGTTGCTGCTATGGCCCTTACTTCCTCTTCCTGGGTAAACGCCGCTACAAGCGCATCTGCAAAAAACAAATAGATTATTGTCACCCCTGCCAAAAACATAAAGTTATACCTGGCGGTAAGGTAAGTCGCTATTTCTGCACGGTATGCTTTCCCCGCTCCTAAATTTTGCCCAACAAGCGTTGCAGCAGCAGCCGATAAACCCCAGGCCGGCATAAGGCTAAAAAGCAATATTCTAAAAGCTATGGTATATCCTGCTACAGCAACACTTCCAAATTCAGAAGCGATTCGTGTAAGCACTATCCAAGCAGCGGAGTCCACTAAAAACTGCCCCATTCCTCCGATGGATATATTAATAATTTTCTTAAGCGTTTCCCAACGTATCAAAAGGTTGGAAGCTCTTATAACCAAGCGGTGTTTCCCATTAAAGAGGTGGTACAATTGGTACAGTACGCCTATGCTTCTACCAATAGTCGTGGCCCAAGCAGCTCCAACCAAACCAAGGCCGTCAATGGATCCAAGGCCAAAAATTAACAATGGATCTAAAAATATATTCAACCCATTGGAAATCCACAATGCCCGCATTGCCAAATGAGCAGATCCTGCCCCACGGAATATTCCATTGATCAAAAACAATAACATAACTGCCGTATTGCCTGCAAAAATGATCTTTGTATAGGAGGTTCCCCTTTTTAAAACTTCGGATTCCGCTCCCATTAATCGAAGGATATCTTCCGCAAAATGAAAACCAGCAATTCCCAAAGCCATGGATACCAAAACCCCTACCAACAATAATTGGAAGGCCAATGTACCTGCTTGTTTATAGTTTTTTTCACCAAACCTACGCGCTACCAAAGCGGTGCCTGCCATACTAATGCCTACCCCAAGTGAATAGATGATTGAAAGCACCGCTTCAGTAAGGCCTACGGTGGCCACGGCATGTTCTCCTAGCCTGCCAACAAAAAATATATCCACTACTGCAAAAAGTGATTCCATGATCATTTCCAAGATCATAGGAATCGCCAAAAGAAATATACCGGTCTTTATGGGAAGCTTGGTAAAGTCCTGCTCACTTCCACGGATGGCGAGTAAAAATAATTGATAAGTTGAAACAAGCTTTTTCATAAGGTTAATCAATGCCAAAGAACCGTAAATTAATCTGGTGTTGACCTACCATAGTCAATTTAAACATTCCATAATAAAACAGTTTTATTGAAGGATTTCTTCGAGCACCCCACTATTTTTTGAAATATGCTCCCATTCTTCTACATAAAAGTTAATTCTTACCATCATTCCAGGAGAAAAGAGTAAATGATCCTCACCAGTAAGGTAGGCAGCCAAATGGCTCACTCCTGGATTATGCCCTACCATCATGGCATGATTTGTTGTGCTTCCTAAGCTGTGAATGACCTGGAGTAATACCTTGTGATCAGCCTGATAAATTTTATTGACAAGGGAACATTCACCAATTTCTATTTGAGATGCCAAAATATCAGCTGTTTGCCTACAGCGGTTGGCTGGACTATAGACTTGATGATTACAAACCTGACCACTGACTTTCAACAGGTGGGACAGCCTTTTCAATTGGTCTATACCTGGTATTGTAAGGTTCCTTTTAAGATCAATTGTCTCAAAACTTGGTGCCTCTGTAAGGCCATGCCTAACCAATAATAATTCCTTAGCCATCTGCTCAATTTTAACTGCAAAAAGAATAATAAATATGTGGAATTTTTATCGGCAATAAAAATTGCTTTGAATGATTATTTGGAAGAGAATAATATGACATCTATTTTTAGGACTTGAATTGTGGAATTTTACCTGATCCCATTTACTTTTATCTATAAAGAAACCAACCATGCCAAAGAATTTAGTCATAGTCGAGTCACCTGCAAAGGCCAAGACAATAGAGGGATACCTGGGGAAAGACTTTAAAGTTGCTTCCAGCTACGGGCATGTTCGAGATCTCCCTAAGGGTGAAAATGCTATAGATGTAAAGAATAAGTTCAAACCTACTTATGAAGTCACCGCCGATAAAAAGGAAGTAATAAAAGAATTAAAAAAATTAGTTAAGGGTGCAGAGACAGTTTTCCTAGCGAGTGATGATGACCGTGAAGGAGAGGCAATTTCATGGCATTTAAAAGAGGTTCTTAATTTAAAAGATGAAAGCACCAAAAGGATCGTTTTTAGGGAAATTACTAAATCTGCAATTTCAAAAGCATTAGAATCCCCAAGGACTATCGATTATGATCTGGTAAATGCACAACAAGCCCGAAGAATTTTAGACCGCTTGGTAGGATTTGAACTCTCTCCGGTTTTATGGAAAAAAATTAAAGCAGGTCTTTCTGCTGGAAGGGTTCAGTCAGTAGCTGTTCGCTTTATTGTAGACAGGGAAAGGGAAATTGAAAAATTTAACCCTACCGTTTCTTTTAAAATAACCGCACTTTTCGATGTTGAAGGAAAGACACTTTCTGCTGAATTACCTAAAAAGTTTGAAACCAAGGAGGAAGCAGAGGCATTTTTAAAGAATTGTCTCCAAGCAGATTTTTCAATCAAATCTCTTGAAACCAAACCAGCAAAGAAAAGTCCGGCACCGCCATTTACTACTTCTACATTGCAACAGGAAGCAAGTAGAAAATTGTATTTCTCTGTAGCTCAAACAATGAACATTGCCCAAAAGCTATATGAATCAGGTAAGATTACTTACATGAGGACAGATAGTCTTAATTTGTCTGAGGATGCATTAAAGGATGCTGAAAAAGAAATAAAATCAGCTTATGGGAATGAATACCACAACAAAAGGAAATTCAAATCTAAATCCGAAGGTGCCCAGGAAGCCCACGAAGCCATCAGGCCCACCTCTTTTTCAGAATCAAACGCCGGAAAGGATAGGAATGAACAGCGCTTGTATGAATTGATTTGGAAAAGAGCAATTGCTTCTCAAATGGCAGATGCACAATTGGAAAAAACCAATGTATCGATAGCCATTTCAAATGCAGATCAGACATTAAGTGCCAATGGTGAAGTGATCAAATTTCAAGGATTCCTAAAAGTTTACCTTGAAAGTACAGATGAGGACGAAGAAGAAGAGACAACAGCAAAAGGGCTATTACCTCCATTGACTGTGGGACAGCTTTTACAGTTGACCGAGATGAAGGGACGCCAATCTTATACCCGACCATCTGCAAGGTACACAGAAGCGTCCTTGGTGAAGAAACTTGAGGAGATGGGTATCGGTAGGCCATCTACTTACGCTCCTACGATTTCTACCGTTCAAAAAAGAAATTATGTAATAAAGGAGTCTAGGGATGGAACCCAAAGGAAATTCATTGAAATGATCATCCAGAATGGGGCTTTTACTGAAACAGAAAAAACAGAAACGACAGGGACAGAAAAAAACAAACTCTTCCCTACCAATATTGCCATGGTGGTTAATGATTTTCTTGTTGAGCATTTCCCAAATGTGATTGACTTTTCCTTTACGGCTAAAGTGGAAAAGGAATTTGACCAAATCGCTCAAGGCCTACAACCTTGGGAAGAAATGATACAGAATTTTTACGGCAATTTCCATACTAAGGTTGAATTGACCGAAAACATTAAAAGAACAGATGTTAATTCAAGCAAGGAATTGGGCATAGATCCAAAAACTGGCAAGGTTATCATCGCCAGGCTGGGTAAATTTGGCCCTCTGGTGCAGATTGGAGATGCAGAAGATGAAGAAAAACAATTTGCCAGCTTACTTAAAGGGCAGTTCATTGAAAGCATTACGCTAGAGGACGCGCTGGAATTGTTCAAGCTTCCCAGAGATGTTGGAATGTTTGAGGACAAAAAAATAGTTGCCGCAATTGGCCGTTTTGGACCTTATATCAGGCACGACAGCAAATTTGTTTCTTTAGGGAAAGAATACGATCCATTGTCAGTCTCCGAAGAGGTAGCCATACAATTGATCAAAGACAAGCGTGAGGCTGATGCCAAAAAACACATCAAATCATTTGACGAAAACCCTGACATACAGGTGCTAAATGGAAGATGGGGTCCTTTCATAAAGATGGGAAAAAGCAATTTTAAGATTCCAAAAGACAAAGAAGCAGAATCATTGACTTACGAAGAAGTCATGAAGATCATTGAAGCGCAGGGAGACACTAAAAAAGCCAAACCCAAAAAGGCTCCGGCAAAGAAAGCTCCAGCAAAAAAGAAAAAGGAAACGAAAGCTAAGAAATAAAAGAGGGCAGGTTGATACCTGCCTTTTTTGTTTCATTAAACCCAGATTTTGTAAATCGGATTTCTAACATGTCTAGGGTAATGGTTAAATCAATAGAAAATTAGGCTATTTCAAGATTGCGTATTAGCATTACTATGGTGAAGTCAAAATAGCAACAAATTGACTGATTTTGGCCTCTGCGGCGGATCATCACCTAATAAATAATCTATTGCATAGTTCAGGTCAAACCTAAACTTCAAATCCCCCCCATTTTTTGTAGTAAATTGATTTTGCTAGCGTTAAAGTCATTTACTCACCCAGCTTTTGCGCCAACCAGCTTTTTCTTTAATGAATTAATTTTTTTCATGATTGTATTAATAAATATAAATACAACTTCAAGTTTTGGCATGATGTTTTCATAATATTTAAGGACAACTATTCATCTAAATAAATAGACAAATGGAAGATAAATCCTCAATATTAAAAAAACACAGTGATTCCAACATCAGGGTAAAACTTTCAATTTGGGTATCACTTTTAGTTACGACCATGATACCACAAGGGCTCATGGCGCAAATTCAAGAAGGTCTTCCTAAACCTACTGACCCAATAGATCCTTCAGACACCAGCGATTTGGTAATATTTATTATTTTACCCATTCTGGTTTTAATTTTATACCTTTTTTGGAGGAAGGCCATGAAGAAAAGAAAAGAAAGAAGGGACTAATTATTCTATAGTTCCCATTCTTTTTTAAGAAAGGTAAGTTTCAAAAATTATCTAGTCACAATACATCCTGTACTATTTTTAGCCCACAATCCGATTTGCCGTTAAATAAAAATATACTTTTGGATGTGTCTGAAAATGCTTTTTACTTGTTCTAGGTATTAGCTGTGACTTCCATATTTTCACTTAATGAAGTTTGCTGTTATTGAACTTGATTCATTACAGGTAATTCAAAAACCGTTCAAATTTGAATTGATAAACTTTCGTCTCAATTAATTGGATTGAGACGAAAGTATCCTATTTATTTCACACATTCTATACCATTAGAGTAAACCAATTATTTCTCAGCAGATTGGTTGGGGTTGGACTATCATTAGGCATGAAGATTCAATGATTTCTGAGCTTATCAATTAGCTCTTCTTTCTTTAGGTGGCTTACGTTTTCTATACCTATTTCTTTTGTTTTATTATAGAGTTCTTCTCTAGTCCACTCCTCATAATCAGGTGCTTTCCCTCCCTTTTGAGCTGTTGCAGCATCTGGGGAATTGGCAATCCTGGCTGATTTCTCTTTACTATACCCTTTATCCCGAAGGGCTTCATATTGAGCCTCGTTTTTAATTTTACTAAGTTTTCCTTTCGGCATGATAGTATCATTTAAGCGTTGTCCCTTCTATATCTTTCACTTTCGGTAGTCACTTCTTTATCGGCATTTTTTGCCCGTTCTAAATCATCTTTAGCTTTCGCTTTATCTTCTGACTTTTCTTCGCCCTTCTCGGAAGATTTTTTTCCAGCTTTTCCATCTTCAGCTTCTTTCTGGGCATCTATGAAACTATTATTCTGGAAATCGTCCTGTTTATTGTTTTGATTATTCTTTTCCATCTTTATTTATTTTGTTTTATTATATGTAAATTATAACCAAAACCATTCCAAATTGACTTTGATACCAATTTTCACAGTAAAATTTCACCCTAAGTCCTATTTTATTTGTTTATCCTTTCACAAGGAAATATATTCACGTATCAATAGTTAAGAAAAATTTTAATTAAATATGAGCAGTAACTTAAAAAATTCCAGAAGAACCTTCCTTAAAGGTAGTCTTTTGGCGCTGGGAGGTATAAGTATTGTACCCCGACACGTTTTGGGTAAAGGACATCTTGCACCCAGTGATCATTTAACAAAAGGTATAATAGGTGTTGGCGGCATGGGAAGAGGCCATTTCAATTATGCAGGAACCAAAACGGTAGCCATTTGTGATGTAGACACTCGTCACATTGGAATCGCTCAGGAAACTTTAGGTAAAAACGTTAAAACTTTTGCTGATTATAGAGACCTCATCCAACTTCCTGAAGTTGACATTGTACACATTGCTACTCCTCCCCATTGGCATGGTATTATGGCTGCAGATGCGGCGAGACAAGGCAAAGACATTTGGTGCGAAAAACCAATGACAAGGACCATAGGAGAAGGAAAAAAAGTCATGGAAGCTGTGAAGCAACATGGCAATGTTTTTAGATTGAACACTTGGTTTCGTTTTGATAGTAACTTTTATGGTATGAATACCGAAGTCAAAAACATCAAGAAGCTGGTAGATTCTGGAATGCTAGGTTGGCCTCTCAAAGTAACCGTAGGTAAATTAACTGGATTTGATTGGAAATTTTACTGGGTAGGGAAAACTGGCTTGAATGAAATGCCTATTCCCAAAGAACTTGATTATGATCGCTGGCTAGGCCCAGCTCCCTACAAGCCTTATAATGAACACCGCACACATGGGACTTTCAGAGGTTATTGGGATTATGACGGAGGTGGATTAGGAGATATGGGACAACACTACCTGGACCCAGTCCAATACTTCTTGGGAAAAGATGACACCAGCCCAGTTAAAGTAGAAGTGGATGGGCCACAACAGCATCCTGAGGCTGTAGGCACTTGGAGGAAAATCACTTACACCTATGAAGATGGCTGTCAAATCATTCTGGATGGAGAAGGAACTACTGAAGCACCTTATATAGAAGGCCCAAATGGCAAGCTTTACAGAGGCTTTAAATCGGACATTCCTAATATGGAAAGGAAATTGGCACAATTCCCTGAGCCTGCACCTCAAGTTACTGACTTTGTAGATGCGGTTAAAAACAGAAAGAAATTTGCCCTCAACGAGCAAAATGGTTTTCGATCATGCACCTTGGTAAACATGGGATTGGCAGCCTTGAGACTTAATAGGGATTTGAATTTTGACCCTGTCAAATTAGAATTCATAAATGATGAAGGGGCCAACAGGCTCGTGAATCAGCCAATGAGAGCACCTTATACCATTTGATCTAAAAAATAAAAGGAATACCAGTATTATGGAAAAATATTTTATAAAAAAAGTGGCTATCCTACTTTGCCTTTTTATGGGGCAGGTGTTTTTAAGCCAGGCACAAAATCAACTCGATGCGGGAAGAACTACGGCCACTAAAATTGCTGATTTGCTCAACCGCTTCCCGGCTGAAAATGCCAGCAACTTAGAAACTGCGATGAAGCAGATGGAAAACCTTGGAGCAAGTGGCATCACAGAAATGGCCCTTATGCTAAAACCAGGTGTTAACAATGAAAAAATAGAGTATGCATTGGCCGGTTTTGCATTTTACGCCAGTAAGGATGGCCGAGAAGAGCAAGCAAACATGGCGGTAGAAGCCTACAGCGATGCGCTTGAAAAACTGAATGACCCGGAATCACAAAACTTTGTATTGAAACAAATAAAGTGGATTGCCAAAGACACGAATGTAGAAAGCATCAAGCCGTATTTAACCGATGAAAGACTCTCTGGAACAGCTTCAAGGGTATTGGCAAATATTGGCTCTCCTACTGCACAAGCAGCATTAATGGCGGCTTTAGAAACAACTAGCAATGAGGACCAAAAAGCCAATTTTATTGAGGCTTTAGGAGATATTCGATCAACAGCAGCTACTGAAATGATCTCACCTTATGTTAATTCTACTAATGCGTCGCTAAAAAGAGTAGCCATTTATGCGCTTGCCAATATTGCTGAGCCCTCAAGTGCTGGGTCACTGTTTGCATCCGCTGAAAGTACAGGTTTTACTTTCGACCCTAGTAATGCTTCAGCACAATACCTAAGGTATATTGACAATTTAGGTGCTAAAGGTAACACTAAGTTAGCCTTAAAACTGGCAAAAAAACTAGATAAATCCACCGATATAGCGGAGCATTACCATACCAAGGCTGGTGCCTTAGAATTATTGGTGAAATATGCTCCCGAAAAAGCAAACAAACAAATTATAAAAGCTTCTCAAGCGGATGAATACAGGTATAGAGGTACTGCTTTAGGCTACCTTACCGATGATCAACTTATTCAAGGACTGGATGATTGGAAAAAAACATTGAGCAAAGGCTCTGATGAAGCTGTTGTAGCAATACTTCAACGAATGGGTAGTGTAAAAAACGATGCTATCGCCCAAACCATTTTACCTTATCTGGGAAGTACGAATGCCGATATTCGTCAAACAGCCATTTCTTCTATCGTAACATCAGGTGATAATCTCGCGTTGACAGAGATCTTAGATCTTTTTACTGTGGTTGACGATGAAGATAAAAAGCAATTGGTAGCTGCTTTGCAAAGCATGAATGGAGACAATGTTACAGCTGAAATAGCCAATAGAATTGCTGATGCATCCAATGAAAACAAAATAGCATTATTAGGTCTATTGGCTTCAAGAGCCGCTGAAGATCAAATTGATGTTGTATTTGCAGCTACTTCTAGCGATTCCCCAGAGGTCAAAACTGCTGCGCTAACGGCACTTTCTTCAATGGCCACTTCGGATGATTTGCCGAAATTGATAGCACTATTAAAAAGTGAAAGCAATACAGATGACCTGGGTAAAATCCAGGAAGCTATTATTGTTGCAAATGCCTTAAAAGGAGATGTAGCTTCAGAAACCAAATGGGCTATGGACCTATTGCCTCAATTGGCATTGGATAAACAAATGAACTTGTACAAAGTCATGGCCAAAACTGGTGGACAATCAGCTTTGAATAAGCTTCAGGACATTTATGAAACAGGAAATGTAAAACAAAGACAGGCTGTGGTAAGTGCCTTGAATCAGGCAGAAGATCCTGCAGCCACAGGGCCATTATTACATATCGCTAGAAATGCAAGTACCGATAATTTGATGGAAGAAGCATTGGCAGGTTACGTGAGGTTAGTGCCAGCAACTGATGGAGCAAATGTTCAGAAAGTTTTAATGCTAAGAGACGCTTTGGAATTGGCCAAAAGTCAGGAGAACATTCAAGCGATATTAAACAAGTTAGGCAACTACCCTACTTTTCAAGCATTACTTGTTGCTGGAAAATACCAAGAAATACCAACCTATCAGCAAGCTGCTGCTCGAGCAGTGATGAATATTGTTCAGAACAATGATGCCCTTTTCGGTAACAAAGTGAAGAGTATCGTAGAGCGCACCATTGAAGTGATCAGTGGGCAGGACAGTCAATATTATAAAACTTCTCTTAAGAAGTTCCTCGATGAGATGCCTACAACGGCTGGATTTTACAGCTTGTTCAATGAAGAAAACCTTGACGGTTGGAAAGGTGTTTTCAGCAATCCAATAAAAAGGGCAGAAATGACCGAAAGAACATTCAAACGCGAACAAGAAAAAGCCAATGAAACCATGAAAACTGGCTGGATAGCAGAGGACGGTTTACTTGTCTTTACAGGTAAAGGTCAGAACATTGCGGCAGAAAAAGACTTTGGTGATTTTGAAATGTTTGTGGATTGGAAGATCACTGCTGATGGAGATGCTGGTATCTATTTGAGAGGAACACCTCAAGTTCAAATTTGGGATATCGCAAGAACTAATGTGGGTGCTGAAGTAGGATCAGGAGGTCTGTACAACAACCAAAAACATCCTAGTAAGCCAATAAAAGTTGCCGATAACCCAGTTGGAGAATGGAATACTTTCCATATTCTTATGCAAGGCGAAAAAGTTACCGTTTATTTAAATGGTGAATTGGTAGTAGATGATGTAACCCTAGAGAATTTTTGGGACAGAGAATCTCCAATATTCCCAACAGGGCAGATCGAACTCCAAGCACATGGCACCTACGTAGCCTACAGGGATATATATATTCGTGAGCTAGTTGGAGCCCCAAAATTTGAGCTTAGCGAACAAGAGAAAAAAGATGGCTTTGAAGTATTGTTTGATGGAACCAACCTAGATAAATGGACTGGAAATAAAACAGACTATATTGTTGAAAATGGCGTATTGGCCATTTATCCTGATAAAGGTGGAAGTGGAAATTTGATGACTAGTGAAGAGTATAGTGATTTTGAATTCAGGTTTGAATTCAAACTAACTCCAGGAGCAAACAATGGTTTGGGTATTAGAGCACCTTTAAAAGGAGATGCAGCTTATGAAGGCATGGAACTTCAAATTCTGGATGATACAGCAGAGATATACAGCAAGCTCAAGCCTTATCAGTACCATGGCTCACTTTATGGTACTAGTGCTGCTAAAAAAGGACACTTAAAGCCTGTAGGTGAGTGGAACTATCAAGAAGTCATCGTGAAAGGTGATCGAATTCAGGTCATTTTAAACGGTAGTAAAATCCTTGATGTAAATATTGCCGATGCCCGTAAAAATGGAACTTTAGACAAAAGAGAGCATCCTGGACTTTCCAAGGAAAAAGGCCATATAGGATTTCTTGGTCATGGAGACAACTTGTTTTTCAAAAATATCAGGGTAAAAACGCTTTAAAAATAGCCAAGCAGTACAGGTATAGAAATCCAGAAAATTTCTTTCACCCTGCCAACTGTTGCCTAATTGAAAAACATTTAGAATCAATAAAATTAAAAAGGAGAGACAATTTGATTGTCTCTCCTTTTTTGTGCCTAATGTTTTTAAAAATGCTAAGCGGAAACATCAAATTAAGCTTCCTTAACAGGTTATAGTCAATTTCTTAAAATGGAAAATCGCTAGTGACTAACTCAAATGAATATGGATAAGGTCCAATAATAAATGCTAAAAAAACCTTCAGAAATAAACAATTTGAAGGATAAAATGCTTTATAAGCGACCACTTTCTGCCTATTTGATTTCCTACTAAAAACAAACTAAAAGTCAAGCTATAATCTGGCATGATTATAGATTAATTTATAATATTAAATATTAAAAAACATTATTGTATAAAAATTAAATCTATAAAATAATTATCTACATTGATCCTTTCCAATCAAAGAATATGATGAAAAATTTATTAATCTTATGTTTAGTTTTGACTTTACCTATGGAGGTTATTGGTCAAATAAAATCGGTAAGTTTTTCTCCTGAGAAAAATCAGATCAATTCTGGACTTCCCCTTCCCTCAGAAGAAAGATTTCTAATTGACGGCCTTCTACCTGAAGGCATACGACGGGTGGAAGTAAAAATCCATAAAACCACAAAAAAAATCAATACCGCTGAAACTTATACATGGAAGGCCGCTTACCTAACAAGTCCTTCTGTTTTTGAAATTTATGTAGCCTACCCACTTAGAAGTAGTGAAAACTATACCTTAAACTTCTATTATTACAACACTACGGATTCCGCGGAGATGGCAGCTGTCAAGGATGCCATTCACACCAATCTGGAAACTTACTTAAAGGCAAATTTTGAAGTCACCAAAAAAGAGGTAAAAGCTTTGGTCTCCCAAAAGGCAATGATCATTCAGTTAAATGAAATAGTTAACCAGGGGCTAAGCAATTATACCCATCAATTGGATCAAGATTTCGCAGGTTTCAGTGATGTCGTAAAACAAAAAATTGAACAGGTTCATGGCGTTAGGTTGAAAAATGCCAAGTTTAATTTATTAAAGAAAAGCAGTGAGGCTGAAGGTACTGACAAAGCTTACTATGCAAACCAACTTATAGACCAGCTTGTGGCCCTTACCAAAGCAGAAACGGATCAATACCTACGATCTAATTTGCTAATGCTGGTGGATATACGGGAGATTGACAATTATCCGACAGAGAAAAAACCCCACTATTTACCAATTAATATCGGATACGCTGGGACCTACTTTGGTGGAGGCTTCAACGACCTGGAATACGGCACCTCTGCATTTGCTGGAATATCATTGCCATTGGGCAATAAAAATTTTACCAAATTCTTAGGAAATGCTTCGATTTCAACTGGCGTATTTTTTTCAAATATGACAGACGGCAATCAAACTGAAATCAGCGGTCCACTTATCGGTAGACCTTCCTACATTGGATTAGGTTACAGTATATTCAGAATATTGCGTTTCAATGCTGGAGCGGTATTAACCTCGTCTACCGTCAACTCAAAATTTGAAAATGTAACCTTATATCCCTTTGTTGGCTTTAGTGCCGAATTCAATATTTGGTTAGGACTTAAACAATAAAAGCTGTGCTCAGAACCATATTTCTACTCATAGGATTATTGATAGGCCAGACAGGGGATCTAATGGCGCAACTGAATCCATACAAGCTCCGGTTAGGTGCGGGTTTAGGGTATTCCAATTATTATGGGGACCTAAGTAATTATCGCCATGAAAAATTTCTGGACTGGAATTCTTTAGGACAAGCTTATTCTTACAATGCCAATTATAACCAGACTCCTTCCCTCTCAATATCTATCGAACAGAGAATTAGTGCTAGCTGGGGGCTTCTTCTCAGTGGTGGTCAATATTCCTTGTCTATGAGTGATAGATTTAGAGACAAAGAGAATCGTTTACAAATAACTGCGCCAAATTTCAACAGGGCCTTAAATTTCAAAACCCAAGTTAGGGACTTGGGTTTAGGCTTTGTTTTCAGAACCGATAATGGAAAAATACTGCTTGAAAATTCATTGATAGCACCCTATTTCACGGCGAGTGGTGGATGGGTGCAATTCAAGCCTAAAGGAGACCTTTTAGATGCAGATGGAAACCAATATGATTTTTCGCAAAATACATTGGAAACCGATGGGACCTTCGAAACAGACTTGAGTGGACTACAAGCATCCAGTGACAATGGCTATAAGGATAACACCTTTTATTTAGCAGCAGGTATTGGGGTAAGATTGAGGTTAACAAAACAAATAGAACTTTATGTCCAATCAGATGTAAAGAGGACCAATACTGATTATATCGATGATGTAAGCGGTACCTCCAGAACAAGCTTTTCCGATGCCTTTCAAGAATACGCAGCCTATCCAGGCATTGCCTTAAGCCCAGGTGGGAGGACTTTTAGAGGTGACGCTCAAAATAACAAAGATTGGTTTTTTAATCATCATTTTGGATTAAAAATTAGCTTATTCCCTTCTAAGAATGTCTTTCGGGCCAATGCAATAAGTCCGTCCTCAACAGCTATTAGAACGGTTACTGAAATAAAGTCTGCTAATTCTAAAACAGACTCTATGGCAATGCTTACAGCTTCTGCCATCGACAATGGTAAAAGTGTCATCAATCCAGAAATTGAAAATAGACCAGAAGATATAGCCGTTTCTATTAAAAGTAATGTTAAAGAAAGCTCTGCTACGGAAGCAACCAAAACCAATAAGGACAGTACGCTTATTTTTTCATCACTTAATTCTCGAAACATTGAGACCGCAGAAAGAACTGATTCGGTAATTGTCTGGCAGTACCCATTTAGAAGAATGCAACCGGAAATGATTTTGCCGCAAGAAACAGAAACGGTATACAGGAGTTACAATGAAAATACTTTGGTGGATGGAAATAAGCCTTACGCAGGTGATCAATATTTAGAGTCTTCTCAGGGCCAAAGTTCCAATTTCAATATTCCTTATCCAATGCCTTATTACAGGAAATCTTCTTCAGTAAACCGTCCTAATTATGTTAACAGCGCCACCCCTCTTGATTCAGTGGCCTTAGGAGATACAACTGCGCTTACCTATTTGGACAGTACTGAAATGGTTACGGGAACTGGTTTCAAGGCGGTTCCAGGAAAAGATCTAGGGGGACAAAAATACAAATTTGCCCAACCTATAAATACAATTCACATGGGTGTCCCACTTCCGTTGCCAAATCCTTCTGAAAAAAAAGCTGAATTAATTGAGAATGGTTTTTATACTGAAATTTATTTTGAATCAAATCAAAGTACCTTATCAGAAAATGAAAAATTAAAGTTAGTACCTTTGGTAAATAGTCTAAACCGAAGTCCCAAGGCAAAAATTTTGGTGAAAGGGTTTGCCGATAATACTGGCAGCACCTCCTATAATATGACACTGGTTGAAAAGCGTGCAGCTGTAGTTGAGGGGATTTTATTAAATCAGTTCGGAATAGCCAAGGACAAGATAGAACGCCAACCTGGCGCCTTATTGATTCGCGGAAGCAAAAGGAGTTCGCGACCGGAGGATCGAAAGGTGGAAGTTCAGGTACGCTATTGAAATTATTCAAGTATATCAACCTAAATATTAAATGAAGCATCTCGTAATTCTAACCGGTGCTGGTATTTCAGCGGAAAGTGGTTTAAAAACCTTCCGTGATGATAATGGTCTTTGGGAAGGCCATGATGTTATGGAAGTTGCCTCTCCTCGGGGATGGGAAAGTGACAAGGAGAAAGTCCTGAATTTTTATAATTTAAGAAGAAAAGCCTGCCTCACAGCTAAGCCCAATGCGGCCCACCTTAAACTTGCAGCCCTAGAGAATTCTTACAAAATAACCATTATTACCCAAAATGTCGACAACTTGCATGAGGTAGCAGGCTCTTCATCCGTCCTGCACCTACATGGTGAATTGTTTAAAGCACAGAGCACTATTGATCCCTCTTTGATTTATCCAATGGATGGTTGGGAGTTAAGCCTAGGCGATAAATGCGAGAAAGGAAGTCAATTGAGGCCTTATATTGTTTGGTTTGGTGAACCCGTCCCCAAAATGAGTCAAGCCATAGTAGAAGTGGAAAGTGCCGATGCTTTGGCAGTGATAGGTACTTCCATGCTGGTCTATCCTGCTGCTGGGCTGATAGACTTTGCGGCCAAAGACATTCCAAAATTTATAATTGACCCTAAAATCCCTGTATTAAATACTCAGGAAAATATTTTTCCAATCAAAGAAAAAGCCAGCATTGGAGTAAACAAATTGGAAAACCTTTTGAAAAATTGGAATTTTAAGCACTAATAAACATATATTTTATAGTTTTGCTATTCACTTTTAAAACTGAGTACTTGGATACGGGATACAGTAAAACGACAGCAACCGAAACCTGCAGCATATTAGCCAAAAACATTGTTAAACTTACCCTTGCAGGTTTCCTCATTGGCTTTTTTCATGCATATGATTTTTGGATAGGTTTATTACTTGCTTGCTACCTTATTTATTCGCTGGTAAAAAGATGGAAGCGAAATGCTGAAGACAAAATGGTCTTCTTAACGGGTACCTTGTTAGGAGGCGTTTTGGGGGTTTGCTGTGAATTATGGGGGATTTATTTTGGTTATTGGGAATACCATGACCTGTCTTTCGATAGGTCTTTCCCCTATTGGCTACCATTTGCCTGGGCCTTGGCATTTACTTATATCTACCAGCTAGAAAAAGACTTGTTTTCATCGTTTAACATCAGTAAAACTTCCACTAAAATTCTACTTTCGATTGTGGTAGCAATGATCTTCCCTACTTATGGAGAAATCATTACCATCAATTTAGGCGTTTGGACTTATCATTGGCCTTTACAAATATTAGGTGTACCATTGTTAGCAATTTTCCTACTCGTGGTCTTTCACACTGGCGTTAATTTTTTGATGGTTAAAATATGTAATCATTTCGGTTGGAAAAATGCAGTCTTCAACCCATAAAGCTGAATTAAAAAATAGTTTGAGTTTACCATTATGACAGGCACAAGGTAAACTTAATAACCCGATCTATTTTAAGGAAGAAATAAAACAAAAAAAGATGATTAAACAGAAACCACCCTATACTGGATATTTCTGTTTAATCATTGTTACAAATTGGCCCTATCCACTTTAAACCCCAAATAAGTAATCTACCTTCTATAAGGCGCTGATCCGCCACGGCAGGCAAAATTAGCCCCTTCATTCCTGTTTTCAATATCACCATAGCAATGCTAAAATCTTCAAACAGCTTGATTTTCTAGCGATTTAAACCCTCCCGGAGCAAAGTTAGGACAGGCTTCACTAATCCAATTGGATAATTCAGGTTATGATTATCTTACAATGGATTGCAAGGTTGCTAAATAAACCCACTTTTGTTCTCTGGATTTCAAACCTTCAAGCATGGCTTCTTGCTCTTTATCCGTCATTTCCATGTCTTCGTACTCCATTGAATTGAAGAACTGAATGTAATCTCTATAAATATTCATGGTTAAATGAGTAGATTTTGCTTCACTTCCTGTTGGAAGTGCAGTCCTTAAGAATCTCCAATCCTCCATTAAGTCATTGTTAATTTTTTTCTGATGGAATGGCAGGAAAATTTCCTCTTCTGCAGTTTCGTATTCTTGGAATTTACCTTCCACCGCCTTCATTAGGTCGAAGGTAGCCAATATTCCAGGTTTGTATTGAAAATCATCCTCTGTTTTCGCGACCTCTAACATATAGCTTCTAACAGCTAAATCACGCATTTCCAGAGAGGATGCGATTTTATCTTTTGCTTGTTCAGCACTCATTTCGGGAAAAGCTTGCACAGCACTATTGATCAAATGATTCATGTTGTTCCCATTCATCATGGATATTGGGTCTTCATAATAGGTGACTGTTACATATTGAAAATTTTCACCCTCCAATTCAGATCCTGATTGAAGTGACCAGAAATCCCAACCTTTAATATGACCATCGTTTTTTTCTTGTTGGTAAACCTCGGCTAGAAATTCTTTATATTCTAAATAATCCAATACTTTATTAGGCTCGACTTTGATAAATTCCAAGACTAAAAATCGTTCATCCTGTCCATAAACATTGACTACTGCCATTACGGATATTAACCAAATAATTAGCTGCTTTTTCATATCTTCTTGTTTTTGGGTTCTAAGCCAATATACAAATTTAAAATAGAAATTAAACCGATTATAAATAATTTTTGCCTTTAAAAATATAATTATTGGAAAATAAAAAGGCCCTAAGTCGGGAAAACAACCGTTAGGGCCTATTTTGTTAGCATAGGGTTAGATAAAGCACTTTTATTCCTTTAAAATGGCTTCTATCTTTGATAATTCCTCCTTCGAAAAACTTAAATTGTTCAAACTATTTACATTGTCCTGGAGTTGAGACGCCTTACTTACACCTACTAAAACTGAGGTGATTACAGGGCTTTTTAAAAGCCAGGCAATGGCCATTTGCGCAAGGCTTTGTCCTCTCTCTTCTGCTAGTGTATTTAACTTTTTTACTTGAGCCAACACTTCAGGTGTGATATTACTAGATTTAAGGTACCTACCATCTTTTATCGCCCGGGAATCTTCAGGAAATCCGTTTAGGTACTTATTGGTTAATACACCTTGTTCCAATGGGGAAAAGGCAATTGCTCCTATACCCGATGCTCCCAATTCAGCTAGTAATTCTTTTTCAACCCATCTATCCATCATATTGTATCTTGGCTGATGAATCAAACAAGGAGTACCCAGTTCTTTTAGTATTTTAGAAGCCTTAGCGGTGTCCGCAGCATTGTATTGAGAAATACCTACATAGAGGGCCTTTCCTTGACGAACAATCAAATCCAATGCTCCCATGGTCTCTTCTAGTGGCGTATCCGGGTCTGGGCGATGGTGATAGAAAATATCTACATAATCCAGCCCCATCCTTTTCAAACTCTGATCCAAGCTAGACACCAAGTATTTCTTAGAGCCAAAGTTCCCATATGGGCCTGGCCACATGTCCCAGCCTGCTTTGGAGGAAATCAATAGCTCATCCCTGTACGCTGAAAAATCCTTTTTGAGAATTCTTCCGAAATTCTCTTCGGCAGCACCATAAGGAGGGCCATAGTTGTTTGCCAGGTCAAAATGGGTAATACCCAAATCAAATGCTGTTCTCAATATTTGCCTGCCTATTTTAAAGTCATCACTATGACCGAAATTGTGCCATAGGCCCAAGGAAATGGCTGGTAAATCAAGACCGCTTTTACCACACCTTCGATACTTCATACCTTCATACCTTGAAGGGCTTGGTGCATAGGTTTCTAAAGGTTCTTTATCGTTAATTGTCATACTATAATTATTGTTTTATGGAAAATATAACTGTTGGAGATTTCAACTATTTGATAAATATATGATGTTATTTTCTGGTATTTTATCCCAAAAAGCCTTTAATAGATAGCGGGTCTCAATCACTCTTTTAACAGGTTTAAGCGCCGACACCACTTCTTCAGATGAAGTGTAAGAATTGCTTAGATCTATAAACCCATAGGCAGAGAGGAATCCATCTTCAAAGAATAGGGCCACTTCTTCCTCCGGGTTTCTTCCCTTGTCTTTTATTAAGAACCTCTCCCCTTCCATCTTCACAGCAGCAAAGACCTCAAGCGCCCTTTCATTGTAATCCTCGGAAGTTTCTTTTCCACAGCAAGCACCTTTGCACTCCCCTACTTGAAAATCATAACAGGCCCCATTCTTTTTTTGGATCCCATTAAGTTTGGGGCAGAGGTTAAATTCCTTGTTCTTATCTACTAAGAACTTCCAGGCTGTAGCATGGCTTGTAAAAGTAGCTAATGGTTGAAAACCTGGAGTAATTTTATTGATTTGAAACCGGGTAAAGTCCTCCCTGTCTGAATAAGAGAAAATGCCCCATGACATTGCCTTTACTTTAAGGGACCTGTTGTACTTTGGCCACAATCTTTTGATCTCCATTGCCTCCAGCAACAATGCCAACAACTCGCTACCTGTAACCTCATAGCTTACATCACAGATCTCACTTTTAAGGTTCAATTTAGCTTTTCCCGTAAAGTGACCATTGAAACGGCTTTGAATATTGATCGCTTTGCCTACATATATAACTTTCCCGTTGGTATCATGAAAATAATAAACCCCAGTAGCCTGAGGGATTTCATTAAACTGTTCCTTGCTAATATTCGGCGGCAATGTTAAAGCTTTGTTTTTGCCTTTTATAGCCTGATCAATAATCCCCTCCTGGTCTGCCTCTAGGAGTTGCTTAAACAATATCGTGGTAGCAAAAGCATCCCCCATGGCACGGTGACGGTTATTTACTACTATTCCCCTGGATTCACACAATCGTCCCAAGCTATAACTTCGAAGGCCTGGAAAAACCTTTCTACTCAGTCGAACTGTACACAGCCGTTTGGGTTTGTACTCCATCCCTTCTTTTTCAAATGCCTGTTTGACAAAACTATAATCAAAACCTACATTATGGGCAACAAACACTTTATCCTCCAATAAACTATAAAGCTCCTCTGCTATTTGGCCAAACGTTGGTGCCCCCTCGAGCATCTGGGAATCTATCCCTGTCAGCCCTGTTATAAAGCCGGGTATTGGGATTCCTGGATCCAATAGTTTTTCATATTGACCAGTAATTTTCTCTCCATCATGGAAAACTACAGCGATTTCAATGATGCTATTGCTAGCATTAAATCCTCCCGTAGTTTCAATATCTACAATTGCATACATAAATAGGTTATAAATAAAAACAATACTCAGCAGAAACAAAATTGATTCCTTTAATTTCTACTTGAATAAAAGTAGCCAAATGTGTAATATTAGCTATTAAACTGAAGAACTAACCAAACAATTTCCTTTAGGGCATCTTTTAATTCAACTACTTAATAAAATACGGAAATAATGAAAGAAAAAGCAGATGCCTGGCAAATGGAATTGACCAAAATCACTTGGGAATTTGAAAAGCTACTAGAAGAATATGACCTTACTACTTTAAACTTAAAACCTGGGCCAGGAAAATGGAGTCCAATGGAAATTATTGACCATTTAATCAAAGTTAATGCTTCCTACTTTCCCATTTTTAAGCAAATAATTGACCAGAATTTTAAGCAACCTCTTTTGGGTAAAGTGCCTTTTTATGGCAAGAAAATTGGAGAACAAATCCTATCCGCTATGAATAAAAACACCAAGGCTAAAACTTTTAGTTCTTGGGAACCATTAGAAAAAATACATAACAATGACTTAAAGGGGCATTTTTTCGACAAACAAGACCAATTGTCTAATTATATTTTAAAGCTAGAGCCTTTTCTAGATCAGAAAATTATGATTTATTCACCCGCCAATAAATGGATTGTATACCCTTTAGACACGGCCATAAAAATAATTTTGAGTCATGAAAAAAGACATCTTTCCCAAATCAAGAAACAAGTAAATCTGAAATAAACCATGAAATCTGAAAAAGAAAAAATGCTCAATGGAGAACTGTATCTTGCATCAGATGAAACACTTAGCAAAGACAGGTTTCAAGCAAGACAATTACTCAAGGAGCTTAACTATAATCTCCCAGGGGACAGCGCACATACTTATAAAATTGTCAAAAAACTTTTCAATAGTGTAGGAAAGGATTTTGGCTTAGAACCTCCTTTTTTCTGTGATTACGGCTATAATATCAATGTCGGGGATCAGGTATTTTTTAATTTCAATTGTGTTCTTTTAGACATCACACCAATAAGGATCGGTAACCGAAGTATGTTTGGTCCTGGAGTTCATATTTATTCCGCCACGCATCCACTCGACGCTAAAACCAGAAGTAGCTTACTTGAGTTCGGCAAGCCTGTTACTATAGGTGACGATGTTTGGGTGGGAGGAGGAGCAATTATTTGCCCCGGCGTCACCATCGGAGACAGAAGTATCGTGGCTGCTGGTGCAGTGGTCACGCGTGACGTACCAGCAGACGTAATAGTAGGTGGAAATCCCGCCAAAATTATTAAAAACATCGATCAAGGGGAGAAGATGGCTTAATTCGCCATCTTCTTTACGTGATTTTCTTTTATTACCCTTCTAAGGATTTTTCCTACGTTAGACTTTGGAAGCTCCTCTACAAAATAAATTTCCTTGGGTACTTTATAGCTTGTCAATGTTCCTCTGGAGAAAGCAATCAAATCCTCAGCCGTGAGTGACTTATCATTGAGAACAACGTAAGCAATCACACGTTCGGTTGATCTTTCGTCAGGAATGCCTATGACGCCTACTTCATTGACCATGTCGTGAGCAGACAATGCATCCTCTACTTCATTAGGATAAACATTAAAACCAGAAACCAAAATCATTTCTTTTTTCCGGTCAACAATTTTGAAAAATCCATCGGCATCCATGACAGCAATGTCTCCCGTTTTAAACCATTTGCCAATAAAACTATCAGCAGTTTCGTCAGGTCTTTCCCAATACCCCGGCATTACTTGAGGTCCTTTTACACACAACTCACCTCTTTCACCTAATGCCAAGTCATTTCCAGCGTCGTCTACTATTTTTACTTCTGTATTTGGCAAAGGAATACCAATGGTGCCAATTCTTTCGGTACCGTCTATGGGGTTACAAGTAACTACAGGAGAAGTTTCGGTAAGACCGTATCCTTCTGAGATAGGAACACCGGTTACTTCTTTCCACCTCTTGGCTACGAATGATTGTAGCGCCATTCCTCCTGCAACGGATATTTTCAATGAGCTAAAATCGAGGGATCTAAACGCTTCTTGATTTAGCAAGCCATTGAATAGCGTATTGACTCCTGTAAAGACACTAAAGGGGTGCTTCTTAAGGGTTTTACAAAATGCCGGCATGTCCCTGGGATTGGTAATTAAAACATTATGGGCTCCTATTTTCATCATCGCAAGACAATTGACCGTCAAAGCGAAAATATGATACAAGGGAAGGGCAGTAATTACTGTTTCTTCCCTTTCTATTAATTTTGGTTTCATCCATGCAGAAATCTGCTGCATATTTGCCACTATATTGGCATGGCTCAACATGGCGCCTTTAGACACACCAGTAGTACCTCCAGTATATTGCAAAAAGGCAAGGTCCTCCCCTTTTAATTGCTGTCTTTCATAGCTTTTGCTCTCGCCTGCCGCCATGGCTTTTTTAAAGCTCCATGCTTCAGGAATATTGTAAGCAGGAACCATTTTTTTAATGTACTTGACTACCAAATTGACTACAGTCCCCTTGAATCCTCCAAGTGAATCCCCAATTTCGGTAATCACAATTTTTTTGACTCCAATTTTTTCTTTGATTTTTTCGAGGTTATGAGCAAAATTTGCGACGATAACAATGGCTTTCACTTCAGCATCAGAAAATTGATGTTCCATTTCAGAGGAAGTATACAAAGGATTGGTATTGACCACAATCAAACCTGCCCTGAGCGCACCAAACATGACTATAGGGTACTGAAGAAGATTAGGCATTTGAATCCCTATTCTATCTCCTTTTTTTAATTTAAACTCATTTTGTAAAAAAGAAGCAAAGTTGGCAGATAACTTATCCAATTCATTGAAAGAAATGGTCTTATCCATGCATTCATAGGCGATTGCATCGCCATATTTTTTTATACTTTCTTCGAAAAGATCTACAGCACTATTGTATTGCTCCGGGTCTATTTGCTTAGGAACGGCTTCCGGATAAAATTTGAACCATGGAAAATCCATCATAATTGTTAATTTGAGTGTATTGATTTGGGCTTTCGTACTAATATATTCAATGTATTTCTTTTATTAAAAGGTTTTTCCTTTTAAAATTTCCCCAAATATTCTACGTACACCTGCTTTCAACTAATATTTTATAGGAAGGCAATCTATTTCTCCTTTCTTTTGTTAGATTAAAAAAGTCATCTAGGTCATTATGCAAAATTATGTTTAGGTTTTTGGCAGGAATCATCACCGCTATAGCTGTTATTTGGTCAATTCAGTATTTTATGGGCAAAAGTGACCAGAAAGAAGAAATACAACTCAATTCAGCATTATTAGAGCAACAAATAAAGCAAGTAGGGAAATTGATCGTAACTGAAGGTCAGTTTTCTCAGGTGCTGAGTTATAAAAATACCAAAAAGAACTATTTCGATATTTTCTCTGCTAACAAAAAAGCATTGGTGATAGTGAATGCAAAAGTAACGATCGCTTACGACTTGAGACAAATTAAAACGGAAATCGACCAGGAAGCCAAGCAAGTGCGTATTCTATTCCTTCCTGAACCAGAAATCAGCATTTATCCTGATCTCCAATATTACGATGTCAGTCAGGATTATTTCAACAAGTTTGATGCTGCTGACTATAACAAAATTAAAGGCAGTGTAGATAAATTGATTCAGACAAAGATAGACCAGTCCGACCTCAAAGGAGACGCAAAAGAAAGGTTGATCAATGAGCTCTCCAAAATTTATATTTTGACGAATACTCTGGGTTGGAGTTTACAATATCAAGAGACGACAATCGCCTCCCCTACTGATTTGAATAATTTAAAATTTTAATCCAAGGATCGAAGACATTGGATAGTAATATTAAGTTGATAACTTAGATCAATATTTTGTCAGTATTGTTGAAAAAAATATCCCCATCTGGGTGTTATGTGCGTTTGCCTAGTTGAGTTTGTAACTACACATTTCTATTATAAGAATTTGCAATTCGAGCGATACTTGTTATTTTTATTTTATGGGAGAAGCTTATCAAATTCGTGATCAAGAAATGCCTTATTTCTTAACCTTCCAAGTAGTAGCCTGAGCAGACGTATTCACCAGAAAAATCTACCGAGATTTTATTTTGGAAAACTTTACGTTTTGCCGACAAGAAAAAGGCTTGTATATGTATTGCTATGTGATCATGAGCAATCATATCCATTTAGTTGTCCAGCAAAAAGACGGGAAGTTATCTGATTGGGTGAGAGATTTCAAGAAATTTACGAGTAAGAAATTGCTGAAAATAATTCTTGAAAACCCGCATGAAAGTAGATGTGAGTGGTTAAAAGTTGATCTTTGAATATCAGGCCAAATTCAATAAGCGGGTAGGTGAAATGCAATTTTGGTTGCATGATAATCATGCAATTGAATTGTTCCAACCGGAAATGATCGATAGTAGGATGACCTATATTCATGAAAACCCAGTGAGGGCTGGCATTGTTGTGAAGCCTGAAGATCTTCTTTATTCAAGTGCTAGAAATTATTCAGGATTGAAAGGCTTAATTGAAGTGGATTATTGGTGAGTTTGACGTATATTCCAATAGTATATTGGAAAGGATAGTAGGGTGTAGTTGCAAACTCACACCCAGTCACCACCATGAATATACTACGCCTAGAGGGGGTAATTCTAAGTGAATTCCAGAATGAAGCGATATGCTATTTCAATTGGGCTGCTCCTCCATTTTTTTAGACGAAATCTTCCCTGTCATAATTACATTATAATTTTGAACATCCGGACCGTTCGAAACTACATAATTCAAACTTACAATTTCAAACTCCGAACGTAAGACTTGAGTAATATTTGAGCCTGTACAAGGTACCCCACTTCCACATCTTTCCAAAGTCACCTTTTCCAATTTTACCCAGTTCTACTAACCTGTAGTAATCTACTATGGGGTGGAGAATGAAAGTATGCACAAAGGCAAAAAGTGCAAAGACTGGGGTGGAAATCCAGCCTTCCAGCCAAGGATACAAATAAATAACTGTGGAACCATTAGCCACCAAATGATATACAAGTAGGTTTTTCATAGTAGTCTTACATTCTAGCTAGCCCGAAAGCGGAACAGGTTAAGAGAACTGCTGGGATCCAAAAACCGCCTGTGGCCGCTGCAAAGGTCAGATCCATCGCTACGTTTGCAATTGCCGAATCGAACGGAGCAGCTACCTCACCCACACAGTAGTCGGTTTCCCGAAACCAATCGCCGAATCCATTTGCTGAGATAACGTCCCTCAGCGACCCGTCGTAATTATGAACGACAGTTCCCTTCAATTGGTTGTCCAGCGAGATAATCCTACTGGTAACGGATTGATCGCGGTTGATAACCGAATTGCTAATTATAGCGTCTTCTATCCTATTTTCAGAATCCAAAACAAAGGAGAGTGAAGTACTCGGATCCTCCAATCTTGGTACCGCTAATCAGATGGCGCCATCAATACGAATCTCTACGAGATCACCAGAATTGTATTGGCCTCGCTTAGTTCTCGCGTTTGGATTACTGCTATCACCTATCCACTCTTCGAATAGAGCCCTGTGCTCTATGGAAGCACTAACGATTTCCAACTGGTCAGGGGCGATCTCTACCGAGGAATCGCTTTCTAATTTACAACTAACAACCAGCCATGCAAACAATATTAAATAACATTTATTCATGTAATAAACATAAATAGATTTTTTTAAATATCGAAATTAGCTTAAAAAATATAAACATTCCGTATAAAACATCAAAAATTACCGTGTGCATTTTTCCCAATGTTCAAGAAAGTAAAAGGCAAGATACTATGAACAAATGAAGGGAAAGCAAAGTATCTGGTCAAAATTAAGCTAACCTTGATTCAGATTGACGTATTTAAATTAAAGCTGCAGTCATCGGGATTGAATTTACCCGAAATAATTTTGTCCAAATATATTACAAAATCAAAGGTGAGAGGCACTTTGTAGGTTTCCAGTTTTTTATATTAGTGTTTCTACCAAAAATTAACCATTTGAAGCAAGTTAACCATAATTTTTTCCCTGAATCTAATATCCAATACACCATCTGGGTGTAATGTGCGTTTGACTAGGTGTAGGTACTACACCCAGTCAACACCATGAATAGACTGCACCTAGAGGGGCTCTCCCACGGACTTAAACAATTTGAATTTTTAGGAATTATTTAATGGGAGATTTACCGTAGGTTTCGATATCAAAAACTAGGTTTAAAACATTCTTAAAAGTCTATTAAAATCAATTTGTCAGTATCATTAGGCAGGTAAATTGAGCCAAATCGTTGTCATTGCTCACTAAATTCATGCAGAATAACGAATCCTATTGAACAATCTGGTTTTAATCAGGCCCAGTAATCACCTTTTTTGAAGAGACATTTCCCGTCATAAAAATCCCAATACCATTATCGATGTTTGAAAATACTTGAACTGGTTGAGCAAAAGGATCTCCTTCATTCCAATCCTGTAAAGCAGAGGTAGATCGAAAATAATAATAACCTGGGGACACTACTTTCAATACAAAATGAACCTCTCCTCCATTGTCTAATTCCATATAATTCCCACTGGTAAAAAAGTCGATCTTGGCTTCTTTTCCTTCAAAAAGTTTGTCATCTATAAGTATACCACCATTTGAGAAAAAATCGGTCTCATAGGTAGGATTTTTAGGTTGGAGATAAATTGGCTGATTGTCAGAATAATACACTTCATTTCCAAATTGATCGATATAGGTATCTTGGCGGTAATAATAAGCTGAAATTTCATAGTGATTCTCACCAACAGGGTCGTCAAAAACCAACGTAATGTCGTCACTCGTGGAATAAGCGTCTACTTGTGCCTTTCCATTGTAAATCAAATCTTTAATCGGAACCTGATTTGGGACATTTGCAGAAGCACTAATAATAGCATAGCCCTCAACATTGGCTTCAACTGTATATTCTTTTCCTCCCATTACCATATTATCCAAACTAATGTACTCCCCACTTTCCTCATTATAGTCAAGGTAAAAAGATTGACCATCAGCAGTTAGTTTCACTTCCGCCGTTGTTATTGGTTCAAATTCCCAATTGTTGTCAAGAATATGTCTCGAAAAAGTGAGCCTTACCTTTGGAAAGGTATTGTGAATGAGGGTTGAATTCAATGTCACCTGTGGTTTTTCAAAAGGGATATCAATGTCAACTGTGTTTTCACAAGAACTGATGAACAGGCCTCCTACTATAAAAATAAGCAGGAAATATCTACGATAGCTAATTAATGTATTCATGTTCATTTAAAATTTAAACCCGTAAGAAAACGAAGGAATAATGGGGAAAAGGCTGTATTGTTTAACCTTTTTATTGCTCTGCTGGTCATAACCAATATCCATAAAGAAAGGATTCATCCGGTTGTAGACATTGTAGATACCAAGCGTCCATTTTCGTTCTCCCCATTTTTTGGTCTTCCACCAACTGAAACTCAAATCTAGTCTATGGTAGTCCCTGTTTCGGAAGTTATTTCTACTTTCATAGTATTCTATATCTGGTCTCCATGAACCTCCATAAAAGCTCACATCCTCCCCTTCATAACGTTGTGTCGGAAGTGAAACTGCATTTCCGGTTCCATATACCCAGACTACCGAAAAATCCTTATTGTCTGTCCATTCATGCGTAAGTGCAAGACTCACATCATGTCTTCTGTCATATTTATAAGGAAACCATTCTCCGAAGTTTATCTCCTCAAATCTCCTATCAGTTTTAGACAAGGTGTATCCAACCCATCCGGATATTTTACCCACCTTCTTCTGAAGCAATAGTTCTAGACCATAACTCACCCCTTCACCAACAGCTACTTTATCCTGCCAATCTTCATCTAGGTTGAAATAAGTAGCACCATCTTTGTATTCAATCAAACCATCCATGGTCTTATAATAAGCCTCTGCACTAAGTTCAAAACCATTGAAGTTTTTAACCCCTCCTATGGCCAACTGCATCGCTTTTTGAGGTCCAATATTGGCAGTTGCAGGCACCCACAAATCTGTGGGCAGACCAAGTCCAGCATTTGTAAGTAAGTGAATAAATTGTGCCATGGTAACATAGGAGGCCTTCAATGAAGTCGTAGCATTGACCAGGTATCTTGCCGCTATCCTTGGCTGCAAAGAATTATAAGTTTGTCCATCTGTTAAAAAACCTGAGTAATGAAGCCCCAAATTGGCTTTCAAGCGATTGGTAATATTGATATCGTCCTCAGCATATACTGCATACTCTGTAGAATTTAATTCGTCTGCACCTAATTGGAGATCATTCTCCCCTCCACTGCTTTTACTTGCGTATACACCGGGTGAAAATTTATGAAAAATCACATTGGTACCAAATCGGAAATAATGATCCGGATTAGGAATAAATTCAAAATCTGCTCTTCCAGCCCAATCTCTGATCCCAGAAAAATACCTGTCTGAATAGGTGTTCGTCTCAGTAGCCCCTAAACCAGTGATTTTCTCTTCATAATTACTAAAGAGGTCAAAATTGTATCGGCTGTAGGTAAAAGTATAGTTACTGAACAAACGACTATTGATCACATTATTCCACCTTAGAGCGGAGATAAAATTCCCCCATTTTAAGCCAAATTCCTCATCATAATCTGTTCGTTCATGATCATTGACATAAAAGTTTTTAAACTTGGAATAGGCCTTATCATCTCCAGAATACACGCTCAGGTACAACCTGTTTTTATCATTGACGATATGATTGACTTTGCCATTCAGGTCATAAAAATAATACCCTATATTTTCATCTCCCTCAGTAGCTGCTTTGATAATCGGCCGAGCCAAGATATCCAGGTAGGTCCGTCTGGCAGATAAAATAAAAGAAGTTTTATCCTTTTTTATAGGCCCCTCCACCGTCACTTTTGAAGCTATTAATCCTATGGAGCCTTCTCCTTTAAACTCTTGCATGTTGCCTTCCTTCATGCTTATATCAATCACTGAAGAGAGTCGTCCACCGTACCTGGAAGGAAAACCCCCTTTGATAAGTTCTACATTATTGATGGCGTCTGCGTTGAAAACGGAAAAGAAACCAAAAAGGTGTGAGGCATTGTATACCGGCACCCCGTCCAATAAAATAAGGTTTTGATCCGGTCCTCCTCCTCTCACATACAAACCACTTCCTCCTTCTGTACCAGATTGTACACCTGGTAAAAGTTGTAATACCTTAAAAACATCTACTTCACCCATTAAGGCAGGCAACTCCTTGATTTGTTCTATTGGCACATTTATAGAACTCATCCTTGTGACCTCCTGAATTTGGTCCATATCTGCCGCTGAAACAACAACCTCCGCAAGCGTACCGTCAGGAGCCAATGTTACATTGATCACCGTGTCTGAACTTGCAGCAAAACTTAAATGCTTGGTTTGAAATCCTACAAAGCTGAAATACAGATCCAAACTATCGCTTGTAGTTGTATAACTGTAAAAGCCAAACTGATTGGTAACAGCTCCTTTTTGGGATATTTTATCGTAAATATTCGCCCCAATTAGATTTTCTCCTGTGCCTTCCTCTTTTACTGTACCACTTATAGTGATTTTCTGAGAAAACCCTGGGACACCAAGAAAAAATAATAAAAAGCCAATTATAAGTATTCTCATTTTCTATCCAAATAAGCAAAACAATAAATAAAAAGGTAAATCTAATTAAAATCCATTGCTTAGAATACTCCCTAACAATTTATTAATCTAGCAGTTCTTTTCGTAAAAAACTACAATGATCAATTGACAGCTATAAACTGCTTTTGATATTTTTTTTAAATTGTCAAATTCTTCAAAATTCCTAAACCATAGATTTTCGTATGCCAAGACGTTGAGTCATCGCTTTTTGCTACACCATTATTTTTTTCAGAATTTTGGATTAGGGTTCAGAGACCAGTATACTAATCCGAGTCAAAAGTAACCGAAGCCAATTGGAGTCGAAAGCAACCAGAGCCTGAGCAGAGCCGAAAGGGTAAGTAAAAACGTTTACAATTCCCTATGGCTTCGACAGGCACAGCCACCGGCAGATGGTCTAATCTGGATGATATGAATAAAATAAGTATTTTCGATCTCTTTACAAATTAATCCAGACCGGAAGGGTCTGAACTATAATAGCCGTGGATGACAACCCACGAGCCAGCCAAACACACCTCCATTGAACAGCTACCGGTTATACCTGACGTCATTAATGGTAAAAGAACAATTGAGCTGAAGTAGTAGGAGTTTTCGGATACATTCCCCTATGGCTTCTACTCCGCTCAGCCGCCGGGTGACCACGTTGAACCTTAAATCTTAGAATCGCTTCCTTAAAGCAAACAAGGTCCAAAATGCAAGAACGGCTAATACAATTAGTAAGATTCCATTGACCATATCTCCTAATAAAACATTCCCTGTACCGAACAGGAAACTATAAACCCCAATTACCCCAGCACCAAATGCCAGGATGGCAGCTTGAAAATCAAAATATCCAGTGGTATCTATTTTTTCGCCAGTATTTCCTATTAGGGTATGTATTCTTTTCCAACCTGGGCCTGGAGCCTTGGTCTTTTTGACGAAGGATATTAGAACGGATTTATCTGTAGGTGTGGAAAGATAGGCCGTAGAAATCCAACAAAGTGAAGTGACCATTATACCTACAATCAGTTCCTCATGGGTTGCAAACGACTCAAAATAACGGTCATGAACAAAAGCAAAATACAAGGCTGTTAGAAAGGAAGCTGCCATTGCAACGATCTCGCTCATGGCATTTATTCTCCACCAATACCAACGCAAAATATAAATTAACCCAGTTCCTGCACCTATTTGTAACAAAATACTAAATGTCTGAAGGGCATTTTCCAAATGCAAAGCCACATATCCACCCAATACCATTATCATAACGGTAGCTATCCTTCCAACAGCTACAAGGTGTTTCTGTGTGCTGTCAGGTTTGATGAACCTCTGGTAAAAATCATTGACCATGTACGACGCTCCTAGGTTTAGCATGGTAGACAAAGTAGACATATAAGCGGCAACTAGGGATGTAACCACTAATCCCATAATCCCCACAGGCATAAAGGACAGCATAGCGGGATAGGCCATGTCATCTTGAACAATGGATGCATCAGCATTTGGAAATGCGGCTTGAAGTGAAGCCATGTCTGGGAAAACAATGATACTACACAAGGCTACCAATATCCAAGGCCAAGGTCTAATGGCATAATGAACTATGGTGAAAAACATAACAGATGACAAGGCGTTCTTTTCATCCTTTGCAGCGAGCATCCTTTGGACGATAAAGCCTCCTCCACCAGGCTCAGACCCCGGATACCACACCGACCACCACTGAATAAACAATGGAATTAGAAATATTGTAAGGAAAATCTCCGTATTGGCAATATCAGGAATAAAATCAAGTTTATCCACGATGAGTTCATGGTTGACAAGATTTTCAAGTCCCCCAACTGCTGGATGGTTCACTGCTACCCAGGCGGCTGCAATTGCTCCTGCCAGAGACAGGATAAACTGGATAAAATCCGTAAACACCACACCACGTAAACCTCCTAAAGAACTGTAGATAACAGTGACAATTCCTGAAATCAATAAAGTAGCTATTGGGCTTATTCCCAGTAATACCCCTCCGATCTTAATTGCCGCCAGAGAAACGCCAGAAATAATCACGACATTGAAAAACAAGCCTAGAAAAATTGCCCTAAAGCCCCGTAAAAAGGAGGCTGCTTTACCACTGTAGCGCAATTCATAAAACTCTATATCGGTCAACACACCAGATCTTTTCCAAAGTTTAGCAAAGAAAAATACAGTTAACATTCCAGTCAATAAAAAACTCCACCATACCCAGTTGCCTGATATGCCATTTTTTCTTACTATATCTGTAATAAGGTTTGGCGTATCTGTGGAAAAGGTGGTGGCTACCATAGAGGTACCTAAAATCCACCATGGCAGGTTACCGCCGGCTTTAAAGAATTCATTTATATTTTTGGATGATTGTCGGGAACTGTACAAGCCTATTCCTAGAGAAACAGCAAAAAAAGCAACCAATATTAACCAATCAATTCCTTGTAAAAGCATAATTTATATTTGTAAGTGGGTATGATTTTTTCGATAAAGTGAATTCTTGGATGATTTTGGGTTTAAAATTTATCTATTTTCGTGTGGACACATCTATTCCACAATTAATCTGTGCCTGGTCTAAAGCCATTCCTATAAACATGGGGTAACTCCAGCTTTTATACCTCCCCCAAATATCTCCTGAATATTTAGGGAAAATTTCTGACGAAATTATTGGAATTAGTGGTTTTGCCTTGGCTCCCAGTCGGCGAACACTAATGGCCGCCTGTAAAACCTGAACTTCATCCTCTAGCAAAAGCAAATCACTTAACACTTCATAAGCGGCCTTATTCTCTTCGTATTTAATCAAAATTTCGGCTGCTTTTGCAGCTACTGCTGGCACCTCATCTGACAACATTTCTTGTATTTTGGCTGTTAATAGACCTGTATCTCCTTCAAATGCATCTATTCCTATAAGTGCCCAAAACCGAACTGCATCATTTTCACTCTCTAAGTGAGGAATTACTTCGGAAAGTTGTTTGATCTTCCCTACCATTTTAGCAACTTTTAGTACTTCCTTGAAGGACTCCTCTGAATAAGCCCTGCTGATAGCATATACACTTTCCTCTGCTTGGCTCGCCTGCTGCATCATTATGCCCTCGGTAAGCAAACCGGTATCTCTATTTTGAATCATCCAATCATCCATTTTTCCTGCCAATTCTGCTACTTTCTTTTCATATTCTGGCATAAAGGCAAGGTTATTTTGTTCTAAAGGATCTTCTTGTAAATCAAATAAGATCTCCACGGGCTTGGTGGCATACATTTTTTTTGCTGCATCCGTTAATTGACCAGCCTCTCTGAGCCTATTCATCTCCGTATAACTCCCTCCTTTATTGAAAATTAAGGCATTTTGGAAATACGGTAGCTGGGGCATAAAATGACGAATATACAAATAACGGCCATCGTAAACGGACCTTGCTACTTCATAGCAGTCATCTGCCCTGTCCCTATAGCCAAATGCATATTTATTTTCTTCCTCTCGTAAAAAATCATTACCCTCCATCATTTCTGGAACATTGGCTCCTGCCAAAGAAAGCGTAGTCGGGGCAAAATCAACGAAGCTGACTAGCCTATCCGATTCAGGACCAGAAATGTTTTCCACTAAATGTTTGTATTTATCTGGAACATGCAGAATAAAGGGGACTTGTAAACCGGCGTTGTCAAGCCAACGCTTGTGTCCAGGCAAACCATGTCCATGGTCAGCAAAAAGAAAAACAATGGTCTCGTCCAGTAATCCATCCTCTTCAAGCTGGCTTAATAAATCTTTTACCTGCCCATCGAATACTTCCAATAGGTCGTACATGTGGGCCCATATCTCCCGCATTTTAGGACTGTCCGGCAGGTGAGGAGGAAGCACTGCTTTAGCAGGATCATGGTGAGTTGTTAAGTTGGAGGTATCCTCGGGCCGCAAAGCATTGGTAGGTCCTTCATGAGTAATCATAAAGTTAAAAACACTAAAAAAAGGCTTTCCCTCTGGCCTATTCCTCCAATGCGCCTCTTTACTGCTTTCATTCCACCTGCCTTCATGGCTGAAGTTATAATCTGTCTTTACATTGTTACTTGTATAATAACCTGCCTCCCGCAATACTTCAGGCAATATTTTCATTGACTCAGGAACTGGGATGGTAGATCTTAGGTGCTGGGTACCTAGGGAAACAGCGTACATACCTGTGATCAGGGTCGAACGTGCTGGTGCACATATTGGCGCATTTGAAAAAACCTGCGTAAATCTAATACTTTTGGCTGCCAACTCGTCAATGGTAGGAGTAGAAGCATATTCATCCCCATAACAACCATATATTGGCCCCAAATCTTCGTGAGAGATCCACAGAATATTTGGTTTCCCGACCTCCTTATGTTTTGTCTCGCAAGCAACACCACTCAAAAGCAGGAAGAGATAGATGATATTTTTCATAGATCTATTTTTAAAGCTACAATCTAATTGAAAAAATCACTTAATTACTGAAATAGGGGTTAAAATTATGTTATTGCCCTTATTTCGAGGATGACCGGATAAACCATGCATGGCCTATACCACCTGTAATTGTAACCCACAATCATTCATGAGAAAAAAAATAATCCAACCATTGCCACCTACTTATTTAGCGCTGATCGAAAACTCAATGTCTCCCTTGAGCTTGTCTTCTTTCCATTTAAAAACAATTCTATACAATTCCTCCCCATGGTTGGAAATTAACTTAGGGTCTTCCATTGTAATGGTTTCTACAGTGGCATCAAGTTTTCTGTGGTCAAATCGAGTAAAAACCGAAAACGTCTCTCCCCTAATTTCTAACAGACCGGAAGATTTTAACGCTACAGGCAATGCACTCATAAAATGAAAGGTTGTGGTGTTATCATTTTTATCCAGCTCAAAATGATCCTTGATGATTAAACCATTTTCTCTCCTAAATGTAAAAGACCTTTCCCAGCTTTTTACTGCTGCTTCTTTCGGATAGGCGGCAGAAATAGCTGTCTGAAAATGAACCTCATTATTTTTTAGACGATAACTGGAACCTGTAGCTTTAAAATTCTCACCGGCTTTTTGTGCTACTCCATTAATGAGGGGTAAATTGTGATAATTGGATTGCATGGTCCAAATGGAATACCGCTCAGGACTAAAAGTTTGTCTTGTATAAGTCCCCACTCCTACATCAATAAGAACAGGTTTTCCATCATAATAAAGCATAAAAGACCCCACATCATTGTGGTTATGTTGTTCGTTATTATTACCACCTTTTGCTGTAAAATAAAAGCCTTTGGTGTTTGATTCTTCACGGGCTATAACTACATCCCAATCAGGAAAATAGAAATCTTTAATCAGAGGAGCTTGTGCATTTAAATCCTCTAAGGACGCTAGCATAAACAAATTTCCTAACCTACCCCCTATCGTTCCTGAGCTTACCAGTTCATTTTCACTTCTATTGTTTGCCAAAAATGCAGCAAACTTCTCCATAATAGGGTCATTGATTTTTTTACCATACCTTAATATCCTTCCCGGATCATGCTTGATTTTTAAAGGAGCATCTGCAAAATTGATATAATAACTGCCATCGTTAATATGAGATCGATAGATGTATTTCCCCATATTTCCTATAAGTGGATGCGAAAATATAGGAGCTATTCCACCTTTTAAGGCTTTGTCCAATAGTTCTAGGTAGTCAAACATTTTGCCTCCTGCATGCGCCCAATAGGCAGGCCCTTCACTACAACTACCATCATCTGGATAGGAATTAATAAATAAATCCACGGATTGCATGGATTTGTAAACTGCATCTTGCTTTTTAATCGGATCTTCTTCTACCAGTAATAAGACTGTTAGCACATTGAAATTGCACCATGGGGTCCAGTTATTCACTCTTCCTTCGCCCCATCCCGTAATCCACCAAAAGTCATTGCGTTCGTAAAAAGGCTGCAATACTTTTTTCTTTAATTCTGAGGAAAGCCTTCTACTTATTACAGGGCTGATGACATCAAAAGCATCCTTGAAGTAATACAAGGTCCAGGCCAAATCACTAGCAATATCTCCAACCATCAAATCTATGATTGGGTCTTCAATATCGGGTAAAACGGTGGTAGGACTAGCAATGCTTCCATCAAATCCATACAAATAAAAATGCGCTGAGGCTCCCCAATAAGTCTGTTCGCAAAAAGCAAATACACCATTGACCAAGTCATCCAAAAATCTACCTTTTCCTTCTACCAGCTCTGCCATCATTAAGGCTTGAAGGGCCTTTTTCCTGGCGCTGTTAACCGTAGCATCTTTAGATCTATCTCCTGTACGGGTAAACTCAAGGTACATGCTGGCCTTGATAATTGGCCAATCGTAATTTAAGTAAGCCTCTCCCTCTTTAATTATGGCTTTTCGGACTTCTTCAGGGAGTTGATTCCATGCATCTCTGTCCTCATAGGAGGGGTAATTTACCCATTGTTTTGCACTGGTTAAATTATCTGCTATTTGTTTTCTGCTCAAAGAATTGGTCAACAGGTTTCTGTTTTCCTGAGAATAAGCTGAAAAAACAAGGCAAAAACCAATAATGAGGAGTGAAATTTTATAGCCAAATGAAGGCAATAGAATAGGCATAGATTTGGGCTTTATTGTTTATTACTTATTTAAAGTATAGGATAGAATGACAGAGCATTCTTGGCTATTCCAGAATCATTCATCTAACATCAAGCAATAAGTTTGATGGAGTAATTTTATATTGATGCCGTTATAATGACACGCTTGTAAGTGGTCAGCGCAGGTAAGCCTTTGTCGGTGACCTCTAGAATAAGGTGCAGTTGCATCCCTGGAGCCATGGGTGGAACCTTAATTTTCACTTCTGAATTTTTTTCAGAACCTTTGAAATCAATAGGGCTAACAGGTTGGAAAATCTCATTGTAAACCCACCAACTAAAAGTCAGTGCATCACCATCCGGATCAGTACTTGCCACCGCATCCAACGCTAATTCCTTACCCGGCTGGGCATTTATATACAAGGGAGTGCTTGACTTATGGCCATTAACTATCACAACAGGATTATGATTGGCCTGGTCAAAAGGTAAAATGGCCCATTTGGCCCTTGCCATAAAGTCAGATTGAAAAGCTGTCCTCCACCTGGCTACGCCATGTCTTTCGTTCAAAGTACCTTCCATAAAATCGGGAGCATCAATGTACAATGATTTTGAAAGAGGTCGGTACCTCCCACCCCAGCCACCCCATTGGGGATGTACTGCCACATTTAAACCATTCCCAATCAATCCCATGAAAGAAGGAGAATCCCCTTCTTTCATGCCATTGGTTCCATGGCCATTTAATTGGTACCTATCACTTAATGGTCCATTCCCATGAATGTTTGTTTTTACCCAATCCGAACTTTGCATCTGCTGGTTTCCAGTCATGTACATCCCTCTAAAAGTAGAAAGCTGTACAACACCTGTAAAACCATACCAGGCATAGCCATTGGCAATGAATTTCAGGGATTTAAAATTCTCGAGAATATAATCTCTGTGTCCGTCCTGATCCCCAATAGCATGCACTTGAATTTTGCTACAGAAATGGTCGAGTTCGGCTTTCGTACGGTTATTTTTCACTTTCCACAGGGCCTGGGCCAATTCCCTAAGTCCTCCCCAAACTGAAATATGAATGGTTTCCTCACTCTTATCTACAATACGAACAATGGCTTCAGATGCCTCTGAATCGAAGCCTTCTCCGATTGCCTCAGAATTTCCCTGTCCATTTTTAACTAGCCCCATCAACTGATCCGGGTCTGGGTATTCTTTGGTATGTAGGGATAAATTTGGGTAAATCGCTTTATACGCTTCTAAATGCCCATATATCAACTCCGGCCTGATATCCTGGCCATGGCCAAGTCTGCTGATTGCACAGATGGCCTTTATTTCAAATTGATCTGAATAGTACAGGAATCTAACTAAACTCTGTTCATCATCCGTATCGCCACCAATATCTGTGAGTACAATGACCTGTGGCTTTTCTTGCCCAAAAGACATACTTGAGAGTAACAAAGTCAACAGGAACAATCCAGTGGTTTTAAAAATTAAGCTGGACATATCAGTATTGTAGGGTTATTAAATGCATATATAATTCCTTCAGCTAGGCATTTACTTCAACTCTAAAGCGGCTGTATTGACAAAGTCCTCTCCTCTGATAGCGATAAATTCTTCTAGCAGTTCTTTCAGCTTTTCAGGATTTTCTTTTGCCAGGTTATTTTGCTGCCCCATGTCTTTACTCAGATCGTACAACTGAAAGTCAGGATCATTTCCCAGTTCTATGTTCACCATTTTATTGGCTGCAGGACCTTTATATGGAGGTATCAATACCCAATCTCCTTTGCGATAGGCTGTACGTGAAGTAGCTTCCAAAATCAATGATTCTCTACCTTTGTCTACTTTACCCAGGAATACTTCAGAAAAATCTTCACCATCTGCAGTTCTTTCATCACTGCCTACAAGTGCTGCCAAAGAGTTGAAAATATCAATCTGACTCACCATGGCATTTGTGGTTCCAGATGGCACAGTTCCTTTCCAATAACTTACGAAAGGCACTCTAGTGCCAGCTTCGAACAAACTGTATTTACCTCCTCTTAATGGTCCTGACGGAGTATGGTCTCCAACCTTTTCCTCTGCATCGTCATAATAACCATCATTCAAGACGGGGCCATTATCACTCGAGAAAATAATGAGGGTATTTTCAAGAAGACCTTCTTTCTCTAGGGTCTCCATAAATTGTCCAACACACCAATCCGCTTCCAAAATAACATCCCCACGAGGTCCCATTCCTGATTTTCCTTCAAATCTTGGATGAGGTGTTCTTGGCACGTGTGGTTGTTGCAAGGCATAATACAAGAAGAATGGTTGGTCTTTTTTCTCTTTGACGTAGGCCTGTGCTTTTTCAAGAAAATGATCTGCCATGTCTTCGTCCACCCATTTTGCCTTTTCTCCTCCCTTCATAAAGCCTATGCGAGGAATTCCATTGACAATACTATTGTTATGGCCATGATGCCATTTCATTTTTAACATTTCAGGATTGTCTTTTCCGGTAGGTTCACCCTCAAAGTTTTTATCATAGCTCACTTCAATAGGGTCATTAGGATCCAACCCTTCTACTAAGCCATTTTCAAGGTATACCGTAGGTACCCTATCCTGAGTAGCTGCCATTATATAAGAATAGTCAAACCCAACTTCATTAGGACCTGGGCTTACTTTTTCATTCCAATTGACGGAGCCTGCACCTAACCCCATATGCCATTTACCAACTACTGCAGTTGCATATCCTTGGTTTTTCAGCATTTTAGGGATAGTCATTTCCGATGTTCCAATTAATAAGGGTGCTGTACCTGGTAAAATTTTAGCATCTTTATTTCTCCAAGGGTAGGTACCTGTTAACAAGGCGTACCTACTAGGTGAGCAGGTGGCCGAAGAAGCATATCCAGCGGTAAACTTAACACCACCGTTGGCAAGCAAGTCCATATTTGGGGTTTCAAGCAAACCTGCTTCGTAGGCACTCATGTCTCCATATCCCAAATCATCCATATAAATAATGACGATATTGGGTTTCTGTGGTGTTTCTGATGTAGTAGAAACTTCTTGTTTACAAGCAAAAAAGAATAGACTGATGCATAAAACACATAATGAATTGAAGGTAAGAATTGGCCTCATAGAATTATAGATGATGTTTTGAGTTTAAAATTTGAAAGAACAATATAGATAAATATTAGGAAACCTTTGGCCTAATCAGTTATAAGTGCGCTAAAGAAAATGGCCTGATCGACCGCTCTACTTGTAGTATATTAAGTCTTGACAATAATTTAATCGTTAAACAGGGTATAAAAATGAGTCAATCCAGATTTATTACATTAGCTTTTTGCGTATTTCAGTCGGTTTATGCGCTGTCCGTAAAAGCCCAAAACGGTACCAAACCCAATATCATCATCATCCTGGCAGATGATATTGGTTACGGAGATCTGGGAGGATTCTACGGAGGTATAGCCGACACTCCAAACCTTAATCGGCTAGCTGAAAAAGGCATGTTATTCACTGATTTCCATAGCAATGGCGCCATGTGTTCCCCCACAAGGGCTGCTTTACTAACCGGCCGATACCAGCAAAGAGTAGGCATAGAAGACCCCCTTCCCGGACATTGGCAGGAGCCTGGAACTGGGAGTGTTAATGGCATTAGCAGTAATGCCCATAGTAAACCGAAAACAATTGCAGACTATTTGAAAGGCTCAGGTTATGTGACTGCCTTTTTTGGTAAGTGGCATTTGGGAAATCATCCAAAGGCTAACCCGACCAAATTTGGTTTCGATGAATTCAGGGGATTGACCTCAGGCTGTGGGGATTATTTTAGTAAAATAGACAGGTATGGCTATCAAGACTGGTGGCACAATGGTCAATTGAGTTTTCAGAAAGGTTACACCACAGATCTGATCACTGAAAATGGAATAAACTTTATTGAGAAAAATAAAAACCAACCTTTCTTTCTTTATCTGGCCCACCTGGGGGTACATTTTCCTTGGCAATCTCCTGAGGATGGCAAACTACAAACTCGAATAAAAGGAGAAGATTTCACCAGTAATAAACCGGGAGCTCATAGTAAACTAGGTCCTCACCAGCCCAAGGATGTTCCTAAAATTTTAAAGGAAATGATTCAATCTTTGGATCAAAATATAGGACGGCTTGTTGAATATTTAGAAGCAGAAGGTCTGGATAAAAATACCCTTATATTTTTCACCTCAGACAATGGGCAATACCTTGATTACGATGGTAAAACCTGGCCGAAAGTTGGGTCAAATGGTGTTCTAAGAGGTGAAAAAGGAGACCTTTACGAAGGCGGTCACAGGGTGCCGGCGATTGCCTATTGGCCGGGAAAAATACCTGGAGGAGCAATTTCCAATGAAACCCTTATGACTTTTGATATTTTGCCAACAGTCTTATCTATCATAGAAACACCTCTTCCTCAGTCTAACGGCCCCACAGGATTGGATGGCGAAAGTTTCTTGGAAGTAATGACCGATCAAAAAGCGCTTACTGAAAGGATTTTGTATTGGAAGACTCCGGAGGCCAAAGCAGCAAGAAAGGGTGACTGGAAATTTGTTCAAAATGAGCTTACCCCGTCAGGAGCCCTTTATAATCTTAAAACGGACTTGTCTGAAAGCAAGGATCTAAAAGCTGAAAAACCAGCAGTTTACCAGACTCTTTTAAAGTCCATGGAGAAATGGGGGAAAGAATTGGAAGTTACTAGATTTACGTCTTCATCAATTCAGCATTAATTTAAACTATTCCTCAACCTGAGTTGTAAGGATTTCACCATAGAATTCAATTTCTTTCTATCCTTACGACCTTTGTATTATATTGTACCCTAATTAAATTATGGCAATTGTTTTAGAAGCCATTGTATACATTCGGTAACAAACTCCTATAATTAAAAATTTTATGCTAAATATATTGGCCAAGATAGCTGGTAACTTTTACTTTACAATTCTTATTTGTACGATGATTAGTACATTAGGCCAAAATACTTTGGCTCAAAGTCATTCAAATTCAAATGAGAAAAATGCCCCAACTTTTTACTACAAGAAGGCATCTGATTTTGAAGTACTTGGTATACTTCCAGGCAATAAGTTTTATTCAAGATTACCTGCTGAGGCCGAAAGTGAAGTGAGGCCTGCGGTATGGAATTTGTCAAAGCACAGTTCAGGGATAGCTATCAGGTTTACCTCTAACTCACCTACAATAAAAATTCGATGGACCTTGAAGAACAACAGGGTTAAAGGCAATATGACTCCAATTGCCAGCAACGGTTTGGATTTATACGCTTTTACTAAAGGTAGGTGGCAATTTGTAGGGGTTGCCATTCCGGGTAAAGAAGTATCCAATGAGGCGACTGTGATTACAGGTATGACCAAAGAAAATCGGGAATATTTGCTAAATCTCCCTCTATACGAAGGGGTAGAAATACTTGAAATCGGCATAGATGAGAAAGCCACTATCACCAAACCAATAGATTCAATTATTGATCGGGAAAACCCCATAATATTTTACGGAACGAGCATTACCCAAGGGGCTTCTGCTTCCAGACCGGGACTAACTTACGCCGCATTATTAGAGAGAGAAATCAACAAAGAGGTCATAAACCTTGGATTCAGTGGTAATGGAAGATTTGAAAAAGACGTTGTGCAATATATCATGCCCTCTAAGCCTTCTGTTATCGTATTGGACTGTACGCCAAACTCAGCTCCTGATACCATATTGAAAAATTTACCTGAGACGATCGCTTTCATCAGAAACATCGACGATTCCGTTCCAATTGTTTTAGTGGAAAGTATTATCAGAAACTATGCCTATTTTAAAGAGAATGATCCAACTGTATTCGGCACCTTGTCCTACATTCAGCAACAAAACAATGCCCTGCGAAAAGTATACCTGGATGCAAAACAGAACAATAAAAACATCCACTATATCTTTAGCAAAGAGCTGATTGGCCTTGACAATGAGGGCACCGTAGATGGAACACACTTCAATGACTTGGGTAATTATAGAATGTATGAATTCCTATTGCCTGAATTAAAAAATCTATTGGCGCCATAGAAGGTTAATGAAAACAAACCTGAAATAAGCCTTCTTTTAACTGGTGAAATAACTTCAAAATTATAAATTTTAGAAGGTTTCACTATCCACTGCAATCAAACCTAATCCGGCCACCTACATTTATTTAATCCTACTTCAAAGTTATTTTTATCCCTACTGTCAAAATAAAATTTTTTAATTTCAAAATAAACATACCTTATAAGCAGTATTTTTTTTATTTTCTATGGTGTTTTAATTCTTGTGCTGCTTTAACTTTTTTATATGAATAATCCTTAATTCAGCATCAAAATTATATTTTACAATCTTGTTAATTCTTATTTTATTGTGAATAAAAATATATAAGGATATTTTTATCTTTTATTCTTTTGTCTACCTTTGATACACGTCAATCAATTATGGTCCTCAGTAAAATTCAAGAGGTGTCAACACATTATCTCAATTGTATCATGAATAACAGCCAACGAGAAATAATAACTGCTACAGTCCCTGTACTTAGAGCGCATGGGATAGCCTTGACCACTCACTTTTATAAAAGAATGTTTTCACATCATCCTGATTTGAAAAATATTTTCAACATGGGCAACCAAAAAACCGGTAAGCAGCAACAAGCTTTGGCCATGGCGGTGTTGGCCTATGCAGAACACATTGCAAACCCAGGTGTTTTGTTGCCCGAGCTTCACAGAATTGGTCACAAGCATGTCAGCTTGGAAATTCGGCCTGAACATTACCCAATTGTGGGTAATCATTTGATTGCCTCTATAAAGGAAGTGCTAGGAGAAGCCGCCAGTCTGGAAATTTTGGAGGCCTGGGAAATCGCTTACAATCAACTAGCCGATTTGATGATGGGGATAGAAGCTGGTATCTATAAAGATCAAACCAATAAAAAAGGTGGATGGACAGGTTGGAGGCCTTTTAGAGTAAAGGAAAAAGTTCAAGAATCCGACGAAATAACCTCTTTTTATTTGTACCCTTGCGATGGAGAAAATGTAATTTCTCATATCCCTGGCCAATTTTTAAGTCTTAGGGTATTTCTACCTGAATTGGGGTTAAATCAAGCAAGGCAATACAGTGTATCAAGTGTGCCGAATGCACATTTTTACAGAATTTCTGTCAAAAAAGAGTTCAATCCCAATTTGAACATAAATGGAATGATCAGTAATTTTCTTCATGATCATATACAAACTGGTGACTTGGTAGATCTTACTGCACCAATTGGGAATTTCACTTTAGACCCAAAAAAAGGAGTGCCGATAACCTTTATAAGCGGAGGAGTTGGCGTTACTCCTCTTATCAGTATGCTTCAGTCGCTAAGCTTTGATAAACCCAACCAAGTCTTAACATGGGTCCACGCATGCAGAAACCAGACGGTTCATGCATTCAGAGAGGATGTGAAGGCTATAGCTAAAAATCATCCTAATTTAAGTCAGCATATTTTCTACGATGCGCTGACAGCAAAAGATGAAAAGGATGGCGTGTTGCAAGGCCCATTAGACTTTAATAAAATTAAAGCATTCCCTATAGAATCACAGTACTATATATGTGGACCTGCAGGTTTTATTGCGCAGCAACACAAAGAACTCATTGCAAAAGGTGTTCCTGTAGAAGCCATTTCATTTGAGGAATTTGGTCCTCAATTGCTAAGTTTAAACTAAACCAAAAAATCGTTTTGCAGCAAACAGTATAAATCGGATCTTTCTCACTTTAAAATTAAGATCTCCGTAGCAAGCCATTTGGTTTAACGAAGTAAATGAACACGAAACAAAAAAAGCGAAACCGTTAAGATTTCGCTTTTTTTGTTTACAATCTGTATCCAGGTCTATATGTCCTATGAAGCTGTTTCTCCGCTTCAGGATCTGGGCTTGCAAATTTCTCATGCTCTGGATCCCACTTTAGTGGTCTACCTAAGTCATAAGCAATATTACCTAGATTACAAGTCGTACAGGTACTATGTCCAATTTCTACTGGAGCTATTGGGTCTTTTCTTCTTCTCACTGATTCTATGAAATCTATATGGTGCGCAGTACCAGCACCGCCTCTTAAATCTTCACCTTCCGCTATCAATGGGTACAAGGTATCATCAGAAGCTTCATAATGCGATCTGGAAACTTCTATCCATCCATCCTTGCCTACGAATTTACATCCCCTTGTTTCTTTTTTATCAAAAGGTTCTTCTGTTACAGTCACCCCATTTGAATAGATAAATGTTAAATATTTGGTGTCTTTATATCCCGCCGGAATAATTTCTATTGGACCACTTCTATCCATCCCTATAGCCCACTGAGCGATATCAAACATATGTGCGCCCCAATCTGTCGTCAATCCTCCGCCTGTCTCTTTGTACCAACGCCATGCACCCCAGACTTTTTCGTTCTCAGGAGGATTAATGGATATAGGTGGGTTTAGGTCATTGTTGAAATGAACATCTGCAGCTAGTGGCCCTAACCACATGTCCCAATTAAGACCTGCAGGTATTTCCTCCTTCGGTAAATCATAAGGTTTTGGAGGTCCGCCCACACAAGCATAAACTTTTTTAATTGTCCCTATCCTTCCCTTTTGCACCATTTTCACAGCGTGCTGGAAGTTATCAAAAGACCTTTGCATGCTTCCAGTTGCTAAAACAATGCTATTGGAACGAACTGCTTTCACCAACTCCTGCCCTTCTTTTATAGTAAAGGTCAATGGTTTCTCCAAATAAATGTCTTTACCAGCTTTACAAGCATCTATGGCCATAAGCGCATGCCAGTGATCTGGACTAGCTATGACTACAGCATCTATATCTTTTCTTGCCAAAAGGTCATGGTAATTCTCATAGACAGCAACTTCTACTGTTTTCCCCTTACCTTTATAATAATCGTTGGTTCGATTTAAAAATCTTTGCCTTTTGTCTTCATAAACATCACAGCCTGCCACTACTTCTATATTCGGTAAAGTAATAAAGCTACCAAGTAGACCATTGCTTTGCCTACCCATTCCAATGAAACCTAAACGTAATGTTTCATTGGCCTCATTTCTACTATCCGTTGATTTGCCTAAACTCACTTGTGGCAACACCCCTAACCCTGCTGCACTAAGCAGACCTGTGCCCATAAACTTTCGTCTGGACAAAGAGGATTTTTTCTTTTCAGTCATGTTATATTGGTTAATTGATTTATCTCTACTCTTAATAGCAATGATTTTTCGTATTCATTTTAAATAGCCTACTCCTTTATTCTTTCCTGACTAGTAGTTAATAAAGCATAAAACGATTTTTATTCGGATGAGTTAAAATCCTTTCTTTTTTAAAAGCAGAATGCACTTTCAAAATAAAACAAATTCAATTAACAAAAAATAATCTAAAATAGCCACCTGGGCAAAGCAGAATTCGACTTCCTGTACAGATAATAACAAAATAGGCTTATAAGATTCTGGTTATCTTTATTAACTCAAAGATGTTCTAAACTGGCGAAAAGCCGATTTTTCAAAGACACAAATTTATAATTTAAGTTGAATTGAGTTGATGTCAATTTGGGATGGAGTAACCCTACTCAAGCTTACTTTTAAAAACTTTCAGAACGCACCGTTCACACAAAATTTTGTTTGGAATTTTGACAGAAGCCTCCAGTTTTAATCAGGAGATAGAATGTCATTAAACATTGATCGATAAAAATAAAAACCTCTGAAAATGATGAATTTACGATACGAAAAATAAACCCGTAGCGAACACCACCTAAAAAGACAATGTGAAATACAAAAATAATACAACAAAATACTATTTTATATTTACAAAATTTTAACCAAAAAAAGAGTGATTTTTAATTGAATTATATAATAAAATTTCCTTAAATTTGAATTGTTAATCAATCATTCTGAATAAGGTTAAAGCAAGAATTAAGAAGTTTTATCCTTCGGCGAATTGAAAGAGTAAAAAAATAAAATTAAGCATATGAACACTTACATTTTTATATACGCAATACTCGGAGCGACTTTAGGACTATTATTTACGATCAAGGCCATTAGAAATGCTGAGGATGATCCTGAAACTTTTGATAAGTTTAAGAATGAAGGCAGGTTTCACAAACCTGCAAACTGGAGAATAGGTAAGATGCCCAAAAATAACAACAACCAAAAAGAAGATACTTTACAATTTCAGTTAGCACAACCGAAAGCAGTATACCATGAAATGCATTTAAACTAAACTGTATTTTTTTTTCATTTGACAGCAAAATTCCTATTCATTCTATTTTTTAATCCTGTGGAATTTATTAACAGCTAAAATTTTTTAGGCCTCTTTTTTAAGAGGCCTTTTTATTTTATAGTAATATTGACCGGAGTTAGCAATCCCTGAAACTTCGCATTTAAATTGTCATTTTCCGGAAGCTTTATCAAAAATACATCTTGTAAGAGGCTAGTAATTTCATCTAAGCTATGAAGCGTTTTCTTCACACTTTTCTCCTTTTTCCTATGAACAGTAAATTGATTGTTGTGAAGAGCGTACCTACCACCAAGGAAACTTCTGGCGACCATTAAATCTTTTGTGAAAACAGATTTGGGTGAAGTACAAAGGTACCAACTGACGACTTCATAATCGGGTAACATTTGAGCCTCTAACCCAAACCTATGCATCAATCTCCACGAGTCTTTTATCTTTATCTCCAAATAATAAAACCCCGAAACCAAACTAATTCGATATTGATAGTCCCCAGTATCCTGAATTCCTTCTTGCTGCAATACCAAAGGAGAAGAAAAAGAGGCAGAGCCAAATCCAACATCTAGAATATATTTCACTCCCTCCAAGTTCAGTAATAACAACATGTGGTCCCTTGGCCGAATTTCTCCTTCGCCAATTTCCCAAAATACTCTGGCTGACAAGCCTACCACATCAAACCCGATTGTATTCAATACCGCGCCGAAAAGCATGTTTTGCTCAAAACAAAATCCTCCTCTACCCTGATTAACCATTTTATTGAACACCGCTGTCAAAGTCAATTCTACAGGTATTCCCAATAATGGATCAATATTTTCAAAAGGAATGGCTTGTGGATGAAGGTTATGAAGCTTCTTTAAGGTATCAAGGCTCATTTCTGCCTTGCCTTCAAAACCAATTCGTTTGAAATAGGCCTTCAAAGAGGCATCATCCAAAGTAAGTTCTTTAAAAAGTGAAATTTTTTCTTGTTTTGAAATCATAATGACTTAAATAAATCGATTAAAATTAGCACTTTTTGAAAATAGGAAGCCAAAGATGATGAAAAATATTGCGTTAAACCCATTCCAATTGTTTTAGAAAATAAGCAAAAATCCAATCTTCTTTTCCAAATTACCCAAAACGCTGCAATCAGTCTTTCAAATTAAACGTAATTTCAAGAAAATCAATAGAATCTTCTAATAATGCTCCCAATAAATACAACCTCAGTGCAGACCCGAAATATGCAAGTGAGAACCCTTTACGTGCTGATCTGCCTCGGTGGAAAAAATCAGCCACCTCGTGGCGGTTTTCATTTTCACCACCGCAATGTTTTGCTAAAACCTCCAATCATCCTGATTTTCTTGAAATTGCAACACTTCCCGTAAACACAGGAAAGGCTTAAAAAATATTATTAACTAATATGGGTTAATTGAGCCAAGAGAATTATTTATAATCAAATCTTCAAAAGAGGTTATCACAGCCGAATCTTTTGCCTATTTCATATAAAAAAATGGAATTATCAACGATTTGCATTATATTATCCGTGTTTTTACGTTAACTTTGGTAACGTACACTTTTCCACAACCACAAGCCAATATTTTATTTGTTATGTTAAAAAATACATTTGTTGATTTATCATCTCGAAGAAAATTCTTAAAACAAACCACTTTACTTTCTGCTGGACTAGGCCTTTCAATAAGCACAGTTGAAGCCAACACCGCCATCAAAAACCCAAATGTCTCTGAAGCTCCCGTAAGAGCTGCTTTTGCAGATGGAGATATTTCTCCAGAAATTGGAATGGAAAGCCCTGGAAACTATGGCAAGAATTACCACAAAACGTTTCATGATCCCTGTAAGGTAAGGGTTTCCGCATTTCAAAGCGGTATAAAAAAAGTGGTAATTATCGGTTTCGATGCTTTAGCAGTATACCAGCCCTGGGTAGATGAGATCAAAGAAGGTATCGCTGCCAAATTTGAGATAACTAAAGAAGAAATTTTAATATCAGCTTCGCATTCTCATTCTTCTGGCCCAACTGCAATGGTTATGCCAGGGCAGTATGACCACGCTTCTCCTTTCGTTCAGGACCTTGCCTACAAACAATCATCCTGTGCGGACCCCAAATACTTGGCCTCCACCAAAGAAACGACTATAAAAACGGCGTTAAAAGCGCTGGAAGATTTGGAGGAAGTAGAAATTGGGGTGGGCAGTGGCATTGAAGATAAAGTCGCATACAATCGACGCTTTTTTATGAAAGATGGAATGACCTATACCCATCCAGGACAATTAAACCCAGATATCTCTAAAGTAGCTGGTCCAATTGATCCTGAAGTAGGTGTTATTGGAACTTGGAATAAGGCAGGTAAATGCATAGGCTGCATAGTAAATTTCGCTTGCCATTCTACCACCAACCCAGGAGGTATTTCAGCCAATTGGGTATACTATATGGAACAAACTATAAAAGGAGCATTAGGCAAAGAATGTATAGTAGTCTTTCTCCAAGGAGCAAGTGGAGATGTGACCCAAGTCAATAACCGTAACCCGAATAAAAACAGGGCTGGTGAAGATTGGGCTAGATTTGTAGGAGCCAATGTTGGGGCAGAAGCAGTTAAAATACTGTTGTCCATCCCTAGAAGCACCAGCTTTCCTATTTCTACCTCAAGAGAATTTATTAACATCAAAAGAAGGATGCCTTCTGAAGAAAAAGTTAGTAAAAGTATGGCTATGGTTAAGAAAAGACCTGAAGAAGTGGGGAAAACCGACTGGGTTTTTGCTAAGGAAACAGTAATGCTTGATAGCTTCGGAAAACAACACCCTACGCATACTGTAGAAATTCAAGCCATACAGCTCGGACCTGTTGTGCTTATAAGTAACCCCGCAGAATTTTTCTGTGAACTTGGTCTTAAAATAAAAGCAGGAAGTCAATTCCCACTCACCTTCCCTGTTAGCATGGCCAATGACTGCGTTGGTTATGTTCCAACACTAGAAGCCTTCTCTTTAAATGGTGGCGGCTACGAAACCCGGCTTACCTCATACAGTAATTTAGAAATTACGGCAGGCAACCAAATTGTTGACCAAAGTCTAAAACTCATTGAACCCCTTAAACCTGGTCCTTTACCCGATTTCCAAAAAGCACCTGTCTTTAATGGGGAGCCTTGGAATTATGGAAATGTTCCACCTGAAATTCGATAAACCACTTCTCATGTATTGCAAATTAAAAAATCATAATAACTTGTTAAACTACCTTATATCCTCAAGGAATTGGTCTATTGCGACTTGTTTCGCTTTGTTAGTGGCTTGTCAACAGGAAAAAACAGTGGTGGATTCTCCTCCAAAATTTGAAATCCAAGAGAATCCTGTCAATTCCCCTCAATATACTTATAAAGATTCTTCTGCATTAAAGATTTCAATGGCGGCTTTCCAGTTAGAACCTGGACTACAAATAGATTTAATAGCTGCAGACCCTTTGGTAGCGGATCCGTCAGCGTTTGCCTTTGATGAAGAAGGCATACTTTATGTTGCTGAAAACACTGGTTACCCAGATCCTATGGATGGAAAGAAACCAGATACATTAGGGAAAATATCCAGATTAGTGGACAGCGATGGAGATGGAAAATACGATCAACGAAGTGTCTTTGTAGAAGGACTCACCTACCCAAATGGCATTATGGCCTGGAAAGGTGGGGTGTTTGTAACTTGTGCACCACATATTTATTACTTCAAAGACACTACTGGTGATGGTAAAGCAGACATTAAAGAAATCGTACTCACTGGTTTTAACGCCAACAGAACTGCTCAAATCCGAACCTCCCACCCTACCTTAGGGCTAGATGGCTGGATATATGTCACCAGTGGTTTAAATGGTGGTGAGGTCTATTCACCTGCTCACCCTGAAAGAAAGCCTGTCTCATTTAATGGTGCAGATGGCAGATTTAATCCTGAAACGTTTGAATTTCAGTTGAGAGGCGGGAAAAGTCAATTCGGACTTGCGTTTGATGCTTTTGGTAGAAGATATGGATCAAGCAATAGACATCCATTACAGCACATCGTAATGGAACCTGATCAATTAAGTAATAACCCCAACTTGCTTTTCAATAAAACAATTGAGGATGTATCACCAGCGGAAGCGGAAGGATTTGTTTACCCTATAAGTAAAAGCATTACTACCGCAGATTATATCCCTAAATTAATGGGCTTATCGCATCAAGGTACTTTTACCTCTGCTTGCGGGACCTTAATTTTTGAAAGTCAAGGGTTGCATGAAGCACATAAAGGCAATGCTTTTATTTGTGAGCCAGCTCAAAACCTGGTTCAAAGGCAATCGGTCAAAAACAATGGCGCCACTTTTATCTCTGAAAGGGTTCATGAAGATTTTGAATTTTTATCTTCTTCAGATTCTTGGTTCAACCCAGTTTTCTTATCCCACGGACCTAAGGGAGCAATGTATTTGGCCGACATGTATCGAAAAGTTATCGATCACCCCTCTTACGTACCAGAAGAAACCAGAGGAGCACTTGATTTTGAAAGTGGCAAAGGCAAAGGTAAAATTTACAGAATTACTAGAGACAATTTTGAATACAATACTGTAGAGACAGTATTCCCTACTTCCTCGGAAGCAAGTATGGATATGCTAACCACAGCACTTTCATCTAACGATGAGTGGGAAAGAAATACAGCATTTAGATTGGTACTGGAAAAAATGCCACAGGAAGCAATTGCTCCGCTTAAAGCGCTGGCCTTGTCTGACACATCAATTGAAGGTAAGGTGAAGGCCATATGGTTATTGTACCATTTCGATGCTTTGGATGAAAAGATGCTTTCCACTATCTATGATGACAATGGCCCAAACATTAGAGAACAGATCATTGCGATAATCGGTTTGAAATCAAACATTACAGATCAATTGGCCAGCAATTTAATAAAAGGAGCTACAGATGCAGCCCCAAGGGTACGTTACATGACTGCACTTACCTTTGGTGGCGACAATAAAAAGGAATGGCTGCCTTACTTAGCTGAAATAGCTCAAAAAGACGCATCAGACCCATGGACTAGGGCTGCTGTAATGACTGCACTAAAAGGCCAGGAAATCTCTTTCTTAAACATTTTGAAAACTGAAAAGAAAGAAGTTACTTTTTCACAACTACCAATGTGGTCTGAGTTAGGGGAACTAATCGGTAGTTCCGTTTCAGCTAAAGAATTGACAGACCTGATCGACTCGTCTATCAATAGCGAATGGGACAACCGCACTTTCTCATTACTACTTGGCCTTTTAAAAGGCAGTGAAAGACATATTAAAGGCAGCGAAAAAAATTATTTGGATGCCTATACCAAATCCGAAGAACAATTGGATGCTTTGATTCAGGAAACTACAAAAAGAGCTTCTACGGCTGAAGACAGTTTGACTTCCAGGATTCAGGCTACAGCATTATTAAGTTATTTTTCACCAGGCGAGACAGAAGCTTCCTTAAAGGAATTATTATCCCCAAACAATCCACCGGAAATTCAATTGGCAGCGATTCAATCCTTAGGCAACTTAAACAGTGTGGATGCAGGGGAAATCCTTATAGAAACGAATGCGTGGAAAGCTTATACTCCTAAAACGAAAGGAGCTGTAATTGCCACCATGGTTTCCAGACCAATTCTTCGCGACCAATTGTTGAAGGCTATTGAGCAAAGCAAAATCAACCCTGCTGAAATCTCCTCTTCAACAAGGCTTTCTTTAATGAAAGCAAGTGACTCAAATGTGAGATCACGTGCAGAAGATCTTTTCAAGGAATTGGAATCAGGAGGTAGGATGAAGGTATATGAGGAACACAAGAGAATTCTGGATATAAAAGGCAATGCAGCTAACGGTGCAGGTATCTTTAAATTAAACTGCGCTACCTGCCATACTTACGCAGGCGAAGGAGGAGACGTAGGCCCAGATTTATCCGGCATTAATAACCAGCCAGCATTGGCCTTGCTACTACATACGATCGTACCAAATTATGAAGTGTTCCCGGGTTATCAGGCAATTACGGTTACCACTCATGAGGGCAAACAAGTAACTGGTAGAATTGCGGCAGAATCTGCCAATTCGTTAAGTTTAAGGACTGCTTATGGCACGGAGGAAAACATCCTGCGTACTCAAATAAAAAGCATACAAAACCCTGGGCTTTCATTGATGCCGAATGGTTTGGAGCAAAACATGACTGATCAAGAAATGGCAGATCTATTGGCTTACTTGAAGGGAGCTAAATAAAAATTGACTCAAATTAATTGTTCCCCATAAGTATCCTCAAAGCGGTAGTGATAATATTGTCCTCACCCTTTGCTGTACTTATGGGGTTTAAATCTACCCTAACATCAGCAAGAACCCCATCCTCAATCTGTCTCCCCTCCATATCAATGGTTTGAGTACCTGAAAATCTATAAGTCCAGCCATTAATCAATTCTCCATAGACAGGTATACCCCCACCACCGCCGGTCTGATCCCCCACTATGGTCACCTGAGGCAATTCTTTCATCATTTGAGCAAAAAAAGTGGTAGCACTATAAGACCTCCTATTGGTAAGAACAATTACTGGTCCACTGTAAACATTATCTCCAGCAGGGACAGTTATTTCCTCCCAGGTAGAAAAATCATCCATGCCGATGCCATTTTTTATTCTTTTTCGGGCTACCGGAACCTCACTATCAGTAAAAGCTGAAGCAAGGGTATAGGCATTTCCAAGACTGCCGCCTCCATTGTTCCTCACATCTATAATGATACCACGTCCTAGTTTGGCTCTTTCTAAAACTACTTGCAAGTTACTTTCGGCTATTTTTTGAGAAAATGAGCGGTAATTCACATAAAGCACATCATTAATAAACTGATGTTTTAAAGGTCCACTGATCCAAAAATCCCGACGGAGATAGTTTTTATCAATAATATTTTGATCGTAATTGTCTGGATAATCCTGGTACCATTCCCAATTCCTACTGTTGTCAAATCCCGCAGACAAGTTTACATGACCGTCTCTTAATTCAAACAACATGCTTGCTAGAACATCAAATAAATTTACAGAACCCATATCGCTGGTTATTTTTGCTCTATAAGTTGTTCTTATATTTTCCCAGTCAATGTCCTTGTGTTCAAAAAACGAATACCTTTCTTTTACATCTTTCCAAAGGCTATCAAAAATATCTAAAGGTTCGGTTTTAGGATCTTCCGGGATTACCCAGGCGTCACAGGACGAAAACAAAAGCACTATTATTAAGCAGAAATTAATCCTATTTACCATAACCTAACATTTAATATCAGATCGACGGAATGATCCAATCGATAAACGCTCTTAATACCAGAAAGTTTAGTATAATTGGCCTGGTACCTAAGACCTAGTTTATTGCCCGTAGGGAGTTCCCAAAAAAGGGAAGAAGAAAAATTCAAATCCAAATCTCTAAGAGGAACAAATGGGCTGACAGTATTAAAAAAATTATCGGTTAAGGATTTATCGGTTTGGTAGTTCTCTGGCTCAGCTCCTATATACCCTGATTTGACCTGAATTCCCAATAACTGCCAATTGGCCATGTTTTGCCAGAGAAAAGACTTTTTCTTCCATTCAAATGGCAAAAGGTGTTTGGCTACAGGTCCTAAACCGCTGAAATAATCATAGCGGAAACTATAATTACTAAATTGGTTATGTCTTCTTATATGCATGGTGTTCTTATTGGCCCAGCCATATTGGAACCCTTTGGAGCTAGTTTTTAATTTATGATAAAAGGTGAGTGTCGTAAGATTTACCCCCATTTCATTCATCGTGCCACCGGGTTTATTGGCCAATACGCCATAGGAAAAATCTCCTTGAATCAAATGTGTTTTATTCTTCTTACGTAGAACAAAACCTACAGAACTTGTAGATTTATTGCCTTTGTAATTCAATAAAGAGAAACCTTCATCTTTACTGGACATTGACTGGATACCTGTGGACAACCATACATCGCCTAAACTCTGACCATTACTATTGTAAACTAAAAATAACCAGCAGAGGAAAAAGAAGGATAGGCTATGGTATATCTTTAGCATTAAAATTTATTTAACAATTGAGGAACACAAATTACAATTAAATTTGAATTTCCGAGATAGTCTCTCACCAAAAAGAAGGAAATAAATATAATTTAACTAATTTTAAGGATTAATTTTTTAACTAAATTTTTAAACAAATGTTCATGAAAAATGCACTATTAATCTCTCTTTTTATAATAGTTAGCAATGGTATCTCTATCGCGCAGCAGAATTATTTTGGAGTACAAAACAGCAAGAGAAAAGGCATGATCAATGCCAAGATGAATCCCGCTGAAATCAACAATCTTAGCAAAAAGGTAGAAGTTTCACTTTTTTCAATTAATGCAGGTGTAGACAATAATGTACTTTCTGCTCAAGACATTATCGACAACCCAGATGTTTTTGATAATATTTTTGATAACGTAGAAGAACCAGTTAACCTACGGACAGATGTTTCGGTAATGGGACCTGCAGTTGGTCTAAGGTTTGATAAATGGTCCTTTGGTATTACTACAGAAGTCAAAGCTAAGGTGGATATAATAGACTTTAACCCTGAACTAGGCAATTCAATTATTCAAAACGCAAATGAAAACAATGTTCAAACATCCATTAATATACCTGAAAACCAACGGATCAATGCTTCAGGATGGATGGAACTTGGATTCATTGTAGGAAGAAAAATTCTGGATACTGATTTTCATACTTTGTCGGTAGGTGGAAATTTTAAATTGCTTTTCCCAGGAAGCTATTCCAATTTTGGAGTAGACAAATTAAAAGCAACAATTATTCATTCTGAGGATGAAACTTTAATAACAGATGCAATCGGAAGCCTTAATCTTTCTTATGACGAAAGGTGGGAAAATGAAGATGGCTTTGACCTACAAGATGATTTATGGCGGGGGTTTAATCCCGGAGGACTGGGAGTAGACCTGGGTGTTAATTATATGATTAAAAAGGACAATGATCCTCTCTTAAATATCGGTTTGTCCGTAAAAAACCTCGGCAGTATGGGTATGGGATCCAACCAACGACACAAAAATTATGCTGTAAACATCCCACAGAATGAATATTTCAGAATTGATAACCTTGATGGGAATGTAGAAGAAATAGAACAGCAACTTGTAGATTCAGGCTATTTTACAATAAACGATGCCGATTCCGATATAAGGGTTAATTTACCAAGAACGATGTCTGCATATTTAGAATTTAGCCCTGTAAAAACCTTCCAAATCTCCCTTTATGGTCAAAAAAGAATTAATAATGAAAGTAATAATATTAATTTAAGCGCTGCTGATTTAATAGTAATTACGCCAAGGCTTGTGTTAGGTAAATTTGAATTGTATTCACCATGGATGCAACACCAAATCTCTAATTTCACAGGAGGTTTAGGGTTCCAATACGGTGGCTTTTTCATTGGCAGCAATTCGGTAATCACTAACCTAATAAAGAATGATAGTCATAGAGCAGACATTCATTTGGGTTTATCATGGGGATTTGGATCATAAATTAGTGTTTTCTTCCACTTCTTCAATGTTTGAATTCATCATTGCTTTGGCCTTGACTAGCCATTAGCGTTTCTATTTAAGTAATGAAATCGTTATTTTATTATTAGGGATTTAAAAGGTTAAAATGTTTTTCTGGCAATAAACTTGCTTATTATAGCAGGTGTGAATGCTCTTTGCTACCGTGTTTTTTTATAATTCCCGTAGTACAAAGTCACACTATGATACAAAGCCTTTTTACCAATCTCCAAATGACTTTCAAATGGAAGGTCTCAATGGATTTTCCTATTGATAAATGGGGCTTTCATAAAATGAATTATTATATTGGAACATCTTAAAAGATCAATAACCACATTTCACACCCATGTTAACTAACGAACTCGAAAATAGAATAAAAGCCCAAGGCATGCCACTGGGAATAGTTGAAGAACAAATCAAAAACTTCAAAGATGGTTTTCCTTTTTTAGACATCGATCATGCAGCAAAAATCGGTGATGGTATTCTTGAATTAAATGATGCTGAGCTTCAAAAAGCATTAAAAGATTACAATGAAAAGTCCAAGGATAAAATTATTGTGAAATTTGTACCCGCAAGTGGTGCTGCAAGTAGAATGTTTAAAAACCTTTTTAGCTTTTTAGAAAAGGGAGACAACAGCTTTGAAAGTGATGACTTTGCAAAAACCTTCATTTCTGAAATCAAATCTTTTGCTTTTTATCAGGATCTAGACAACAGCTTAAAAAAAGCAGGTACAAGTATTTCAAAAGCCATTGATGAGAAAAAGTACGGCCTTATTGTCCAACATCTACTAGATGATGATCACCTTTCCTATGGCAGTTTGCCAAAGGGTCTGTTAAAGTTTCATCAATATACTGACGGAAGCAGAACCCCAGTGGAAGAACATTTTGTAGAGGGCGCTCAGTACGGAGTTGGCAAAGACAATACGGTAAGGCTTCATTTTACTGTTTCTCCAGAACACCAATTGAAGTTTGAAGAAAAGGTGGCTGAGGTTCAACCAAAAATGGAGAAGGCATTTGGAGTAAAATTCGAGATCAGCTTTTCGCAGCAAAAAAAATCTACCGACACTATTGCTGTAGGGCTAGACAATAATCCTTTTGGTGAGGACAACGGTGAACTATTGTTTAGGCCTGCAGGTCATGGCGCATTGCTGGAAAACCTGAATGAAATTGAGGCTGACCTGGTGTTTATAAAAAACATTGACAATGTAGTTCCGGATCGTTTAAAGGACACTACTACTACCTATAAGCAGGCAATTGGTGGATTGCTAATAAAAGCGCAAGACAAAACTTTTTCAGCCCTCGAAGAATTAGACAATAAAATCACTGATAAGTCTGTTAGTCAAGCAGAGGAAGTATTTACTAAAGTGATTGGCGGGAAATTAGCCCCCTCTTATGACGCTAAAAGCCTGGATGAAAAAGCGTCTTGGCTTAGAGAAAAGCTCAACCGCCCTATGAGGGTTTGTGGCATGGTGGAAAATACTGGAGAACCAGGAGGTGGACCTTTTTGGGTTAAAGATTCTGACGGAAGTTTGTCCCTTCAGATTGGTGAAACAGCCCAATTAAATCTTGAAGACAAAACGCAGGAAGCTCACTTTAAATCCTCCACGCATTTCAACCCTACTGATTTGGTGTGTGGTATAAGGGATTATAAAGGAAAAGCTTTTAACCTTATGGAATACCGAGACCCTAAAACCGGATTTATAACACACAAATCAAAAAGCGGCAGAGATTTGAAAGCGCAGGAACTACCAGGTCTGTGGAACGGTTCCATGGCCAACTGGAACTCGATTTTTGTAGTGGTGCCATTGATAACCTTTAATCCTGTTAAAACCATCAATGACTTGCTTCGGGACGTTCACCAATAATCACTGAAGGAAATGTTCTTTCATTTACCTTTTCTTACAATATTTTCACACGAGATTATGAACTTAGCCAGTACTAATAAAATTTTGACCCTCTTCCTTTTGAGCATCTTGTTTCAGCTTCCTTCACTGGCGCAAGTTGGTGTGGGAACAGAAGCACCTAAGGATGCAGATCAATTGTTTAACGGTAAAAAACGTGCCCTACACAAAAACTGGACCTACTGGGAAGGCCCTAGAATTGCAGCTCAACTTCCTATCAAATGGGAAATTGTTCCTGATCCTGTAGACAAAGGAGAAACGGTAAGTGCCAACGATCCTTCAGGTGCTGGTGGCAAATATGGTGCAGCAGATATCGTCACAAAAAAGAAATACACAGATTTTAGACTTCATGTGGAATTTCTAATAAAAAACGAAGGTGGCAACAGCGGCGTATACCTACAAAATCGCTATGAAATTCAAATCTTGGATGGAGATAGCACTACCCATGGAATGGCAGCCATAATCAATGAAAAAGCTGCTCCTTATGAAATTTACAATGGTGTTGGCAAATGGAATGCCTATGACATCAAATTTAGAGCTGCGCGATTTGATGAAAATGGTAAATTGAGTGAAAAAGCAATGACCACTATCTATTTCAATGGTCAAAAGATTCATGAAAACGTATCCATACAGAAAGTATGGGGAGGACCAAATTCTGGCATCGATGGAGGAAGAGATGGTGGTGAAGGCATTACCAATCGTCCTGGAGGAATTAAGCTTCAAGCCGAAGGACATGAAGTGCTATTCCGAAACATTTGGATAGAGAGATTAAAACTGGAAAAAGCCGACACGGACTTTTAAGCAAAATTCAAAAGCATCTTTCGAAATTATCGGAAGATGCTTTTTTTTGACCTTCACATTAATCCACTAAATATATTTTAGCCATCTAATCTTTTGGTAATAAAGATTGGCAATATTTTTGAGCTAAAGGCAAATAAAACTACTATGAATTTTAAAAAGATTTTTGGACCATTTCTTTCGATATTAGGATTAGGAGCACTAATATATGGAGCTTATTTATTTTTAGTTCCTGAAAATGGAGATTGGAAAATCATTACAGTAAGCCTCGTTCTGGGCTTTGTTTTTTTCAGTTCTGGATTAGGCTTATTGAAAACAATGAAGGACGAAAGTTGATTATCAATTAATGTCAACCCCCTCTTTTACGAGGGCTATCTTATTCAAGGTCGGCATTAGATAAATTTATAAGCATGTTTTATAAACTAATAACATTTAGCAATTTAAGTGTATCAAATAATTCACCTCAAATTGAAATGTCCTTAAAGTCTGCACCTGCTCCTTCCCCCAAAATTTTAGACCATGCATTTATACGGTAAATAGACCTGAAGTCGACTTATAAGTTCAATCCATACCCATAAATTAGGTAAAAATTTTACCTTTCATATAATGAAAGCAATTTTTCATTGATTGTTTAGAGAATAAATCTTAAGTTAACAAGATTATTTACCCTTCATTTTCAATCAATTAATGAAAACCCAATATCTAATCTTTAGCCTAATTGCACTCCTATTTTTTGCCTGCGAAAGTGGAAATCAACAAAATGGCAGAACAGATACCCAAAAAGAACCTACAGATGCTTATATAGAAGAAGAAGCTGATCCTATCTACGCTGAACATGTAAGGTCTACGGCTTTTCAGCATCCAGAAGAAGAGAAAAATGATTTCATCCTGCCTCCTGGCTTTGAAATCACCCTTTTTGCCTCAGAACCTGATATCACCAAGCCTATTAATATGGCATTTGATGAAAAAGGTAGGCTGTGGGTTTCTCAATCATCTGAATATCCTATTAAAGCGGGGCCTGGTAAAGGTACTGACCGGATTAGTATACTGGAAGACACCAACAAAGATGGAAAGGCGGATAAAATTACAGATTTCGCCAACGATTTAAATATTCCCATTGGCATACAACCTGTCAAAGGTGGAGCCATAGCCTTTAGCATCCCCAACCTATATAGGTTTTATGACACCAATGCTGATGATATTGCGGACAAAAGAGAGGTTATCTTAGGGCCTTTTGAGACCAAAGATACCCACGGCATGGTCAACAATCTTTTCAGAGGAATGGATGGTTGGATGCATGCATCCCATGGATTTAGCAATGTCTCTACAGTCTCCGGAAAGGATGGGGACGCTATAAAAATGACATCTGGTAATACTTTTCGATTTACCTTGGATGGGCAGCATGCAGAGAAAACAAGTGACGGCAGGATCAACCCATTTGGTTCAGACCTCGACAAGTGGGGCTACCATTACTCTGCGGATTGCCATACTTTGCCTATTTACCAGATCATAAGAAATGGCAATTACACCCAATGGGGAAAACAAGAGCCGAATATGGGGCATGCCCCTACTATGATGGACTATGGGCTTAATTCCACCGCTTTGTCCGGACTCGTCTACTATACAGACAACCAGTTTCCAACCGAGTACCAAAACAGTTTTTATTCTGGTGATGTAGTTACATGCAGGATCAGTAGGAGTACAATTACATTTAATGGTTCCAGCCCAAAAGCCAGTAGAAAGGCTGATTTTTTAGTTAGCAAAGACCCTTGGTTTAGACCTGTAGACATTAAGATTGGGCCGGATGGCGCCATGTATATAGCAGATTTTTACAACAGTATTATAGGCCATTACGAAGTCCCACTCAATCATCCTGAGCGAGATAGAAACAGTGGTAGAATCTGGAAAATCACTTATAAGGGTCAGGTAAAAACACCACTAGATTGGTCAACAGTCAACCTTGACATTCTAATCGAAAAATTAAACGACCCTATCCTTCAGACGAGAATGATGGCTACGGATGAATTGGTGGATCGTTTTAAGGATTCAGCAATACCTGCCTTAGTGAAATTAGAAACAGATGGAAATACCTCCAATATTCAGAAGGTTCAGGTGCTATGGGCTTTGTTTAGACTTGATGCTCTAAAGGACAATGTGCTTAAAAAAGCACTATTAGATGAAGAGGAACTTGTGCGGGTTCATGCCCATAGAATTTTGGGAGAATACCATGATTTAGACAAGGAGAAACTGGAATGGTTAAAAAATGGATTAAAGGATGAAAGTGCTCACGTAAAAAGAGTAGCTGCCGAAACCTTAATTAGAAATCAAAACACTACCATGGTTTCTCCCATCTTGAAAGCACTACAAGAGGTGGATGAAGCGGACAGTCATTTAATATATGCTTTAAAATACGCCTTATATCAACATGCACAAAATCCCAAAATAGCGACCGAGATGGCAGCAGAGGATTGGACGCTGGAAGAAAAAAAATTAGTCGCTTTGGTATTTTCCGATACAAAATCGAAAACATCAGGAGAATTCTTATTCAAATACCTACAAAACAATGAACTTCCAGAAAATTCATTCTTGGCTTATTTAACGTCAATAGCAAGAGACCTACCAGCATCAAGGGTGGAAGCAATAATTGCGCTTGCAAGAGAAAAAGGAGCCGAAATCCCTGATTTCAAAAAAGCAATGGCTTTGAATAATGGCGTAAAACAACAAGGAAAGGACCTACCTCCTGCACTAAATACTTGGAATCAATATTTAAGCAGTGAAATTTTCCAAAAAATATCCACCAATAAAATCGGTAAAACAGAAAATGATTTGGATGAATTAAAATTCGCAATTCAAATGGTAGGCTTACTAAAAGCAGACAAAAATATTGCCCAATTAAAGGAATTGATAAGCAACCGTCAGGAAGAAGAAGAACTTAGAATCCTAGCTGCTGATGCCTTAATGGAAATTGCTCCTCAAACACAAGTTGGCTTTTTGGAGAGCTGGTTGAAAGATGGCAACAGCAGCATAGGCTTTAGGAAGAAAATGGCAGAAGCCATTGCCAAAGCAAGCGTTCAACAGTCTTTTGCGGCTTTGGTAAATGGTACTATGAACGCGCCTATGGAATTACAGGAAACCATATCTATTCAACTTGCGACCAACAATACTGGAAAAAATCAATTACTAAAGTTAATCAAAGAGGGGCATGCACCTGCAAGGGTTTTAAAGTCCAGGCAGGTGGAAGAAAGGTTTCTCTCGGGAGCGAGTGAAAAGCAAAAATCAGCTTTTGATGAATTAACTAAAAATTTACCGCCAATAAGTGATGAAAAACAGGCACTGATTGCACAAAGAACAGAAAGTTACCAAAGCGACTCTTCCCAACTTGGCGCTGGGAAAACATTGTTTCAACAAAACTGCGGAATTTGCCACAGCATTGGAGAAGAGGGAGGAATGATTGGACCACAACTAGATGGGGTAGGCAATTGGGGGCTCAATGCCCTTGCAACAAAGGTACTGGATCCCAATAGAAATATTTCGGAAAACTTCCGCACCTACTCAATCAATCTAAAAAACGGGCAAACAATGTCTGGTTTATTCAGAAGGGAAGATGGACAGGTTTTGATAATGGCCGATCAATCAGGTAAGGAATTCACGATCGCCAAAAAAGACATCGATGAGCAGATCCCTTCAAATATAACCTTAATGCCAGATCATTTTGGGAGCTCACTCAGTCAACCTCAGTTCAATGGTTTAATGACCTATTTACTAAGCCTTCGATAAAATGTCAAAATCAACCAATTTACTTCTTTGCGCTCTGCTACTCGTTTTTTATACTTGCCCTACCTCTAGCTATGCCCAATCCTCAAAAATAACCTTCAAAAAACATGTGCTCACTACTCAATTCCTTGCCGAAGGAGCTGCCGTAGGCGATGTGAATCAGGACGGTTTAATGGATGTTATGGCTGGGGCCTATTGGTTTGAGGCACCAGCCTGGAAGCCCCACGAATTGGAAACACCTCAGCTATTTGAATACGATAAAGGCTACAGCAATGCATTTATCAGTCATGGAATGGATGTAAACATGGACGGCTGGATAGATTTTGTAAGGATAGGATTTCCGGGTGAAGCCGTTCTTTGGTTTGAAAATCCTAAGAATGAACCCGGTTTATGGGAGGTTCACACCATTTGCCCCGCTTTGGGAAATGAATCTGCTGGTTTTTTTGACATCGACAAAGATGGTAGGAAAGATTTGGTAGGGAGTATTCCGGACTCAGGTGAAATGGTATGGTACAAGGCACCTTCCGACCCTGACAATTTAGTCTGGGAAAAATTCACTATAAGCGAAAAAGAAAGCCCTGGTACGGCCAAATATGCACACGGCTTAGGCTTGGGTGACCTCAATAGTGACGGGAATTCAGACTTAATTATAACCGAAGGTTGGTGGGAATCGCCAGAAATTCCAACCACAGGACTATGGAAATTTCATTCGGTAGATTTAGGAGAGCCGGCTGCCCAAATGTATGCACAAGATCTAAATGGGGATGGTAAGGCTGAAGTAATATCTTCGGCAGCACATCAACTTGGCATTTGGTGGCATGCCCAACAGCCAACAGGAGCTTGGAAAACGTACCTCATTGACACAAGTTTTTCTCAAACACACGGATTGGAATTGGTGGATATCAATGGAGATGGGAATAAGGACCTGGTAACAGGTAAACGTTATTTTGCTCACATGGGCAAAGATCCAGGTGGAAAAGAGCCCCCTCTCCTTGCATGGTATGAATACTTGCCAGGCAAATCACCAAGATGGACCAAACATATAATTGATGACAATTCAGGTGTAGGTGTTCAGGTAATTGTTACAGATTTTTTTGGTAATGATCGAATGGACATTATTGTGGCCAATAAAAAGGGAGTCTTCGTATTTGAGCAACTGGCCAATTAATCCTTAAGAAGGATCGTTTCTTCAAGGAGGAAGGCAGGGCATAATACTAGAAATCAATCTTGTATCCCTAGCAAAACGAACCCTAAAAAGAGATAAGAATGCTATTTTATGAATAGCACTTTTGCGTTAAATGATATTTACTTCTCGATGTTTTTAATGTCTTCGAGCTGTTGTTTCAAAGCATTAACTTTTTCGGGAAACCCTGAAAATAAGTTTTCACTTTCCAAAGGATCCTTACCCAATTGATACAACTGACCTGTTGGACCATTGTTTTCGGGGGTTAAATTAGCTGGAAAGGTAAAACCTCCGGATCCCAATCCGTCAATGTATTTCCAGTCAACTGAAGTAATGGCATACATTCCACCTGAAGATTGATGTATCATGTTATCTCTGGTTTGAAAAGACATGTCGCCTGCCAAGACTGGATTAAATGCCTTACTGTCTATGGCTTCGCCTACAGGTATTTCCACTCCAACCATCGTGGCCATTGTAGCATAGATGTCCGTTAGACTTACCAAGCCCTCATAGGTATTGCTTTTTTTAATTCCATCAGGCCAAGACACTATAAGTGGAACCCGATGACCACCATTCCATACATCACCTTTCTGTCCTCTACTTCCTTTATTGGAATCATGTCCATGCAGAAGGATTTCTTCAGCTGGCCAGTAAGCCCCATTGTCACTACTAAATATGATTAGGGTATTGTCAAGCAAGCCTTCCGCCTCCAATTTAGTTTTGATTCTTGCGACTGCCTGATCTATGTCCATGACAAAATCACCATATAATCCGGCCCCTGATTTCCCTTTATTCTCTTCAGAAGGCAACCAAGGTGTATGTGGTCCTGTAAGTGGCATGTACAAAAAGAATGGCTTATCAGTCGATTGCTGGCCAATAAATTGCTCACCTTGATTTACGATTGTCTCTAAACATTCTTCAACGCTAAATGAAGCTGACATCTCTCCCAAGCGCCACCAAACACCCTTCTCCCAATAAACGGCTTTGTCGTCACTGTGTTTTTTGTCCCAAGAGAATTTTGTGTCTTCTTTCCTTATGGGGTAAACATCTGTAGTCAACACCACCTCTTGATCGATTACTTTTCCATTTTCTAAAAAGAAATAAGGAGGAATGTCCAGGGATGCAGGATGAATAAAAGAATAGTCAAAACCAAAATCGTTGGGTCCTGATTGTACAGGCAATGTATAATCAACATTTGAATAACCTGTATTTGAGTTTAATTGAGCTTCTTTATGGTCCTTTGTGCCCCAATCCAAACCCAAATGCCATTTGCCTGTAATAGCGGTAGTATACCCTGCCTTTTTTAAAATCCCAGCAATGGTGAGGCGGTCTTTTTCAATCACTGAAGGAGTAAATCCACCTATTCCTCTGGAAGCTTTAGGCGTTCTAAAGGCATATCGACCTGTAAGTAGGCCATACCTTGAGGGAGTACAAACAGAAGCACTTGCATGCGCATTTTGGAAAGAAATTCCCCTTTTCAACAAGTCATCAAGAGCTGGAGTGTTTATTTTGGACAACGGGTTTAGTGCACTGATATCACCATACCCCATATCATCGGCAAAGATGATCACTATATTCGGTCGTTCAGTTTTTGGCGAAGCCTTGAATGAAAAACCTACCAAAACACAAATCCCAAGCAACAAAGCCAATCCGATAAGGTTATTGGTTTTGCAAAAAGGAAACTTTTTAAAGTGAGTAAATAATTTCAGCATATTGGGTTTATGGCTTTTAATCTTGTGATTCTAAATCAGGATAATCTGCCCTTAGGTACATTTTCATAACATTTGGGCAACCGGATTTTATTTAGGTATAAACCAATTGGTTCGGGTAGCTCACAGCAAAGCCTGCGACGTACCCGTACCAGTAATTTGATTTAATAACGCTTATATTACGATCTCCCTTAGGGGATAATTAGCCTACATTTTATAATACGCTTCCCAGCCTTTTCTCGGTGGTACACCAGCTAGTAATTCATTGGCCAACGCATGATTGGTAATTTGTTTGGTCTCTCTATCAAACATTAATTTTGCACCTAATCTCTGGGACAAAACACCTAAAGAAAACACCTGACTCAATGGACCTGCAATTTCAAAGGAAGACCTGGCCTTTTCTTCTCCTTTACATGCTTTTAGGAAATTGGCAAAGTGGTTGGAGGGACTTTCAGGTACTATTGGTAATTGATCGGCCATATCTTTGGCTTTTTCTTCAGGGATGATGGAAAGTGTACTGCCATGAGATCCACCTTTAAAGGTTAGGTCTCCACCGTATATGATTTTACCTGGGTTAAGTTTAGCCGGTTGCAATTGTCCATTACTTGGAGGTGGGATGTTTGGATCAAGTTCAGAAACGCCATAACCAGCAGGAACAGGGGGAATATTGTTTTGTCCATCATACCAGGTAATGGTCATTGGCGGCATATTCCCTCTTTTCGGAAATTTGAAAGCCAATGTTGATTCCATAGGGAAAAAGAAGGTATTGTGATCGTCAAGTCTTAATGGTTCTATTTCTTCCGGTAATCCCAACTCAAGAAATTCATGTGCGGTATCCATAATATGTGCACCCCAATCTCCCAGTGCGCCCATACCGAAATCATACCAACATCTCCATTGACCATTGACTAGGTCTTCATTATAATCATGGTGATGCGAGGTACCTAGCCAGGTATCCCAATCCATAGTGGATGGCATTGGTTGCTTTGCAGGAAAGGAATTGATCTTTGGATCCCATCCATGCCATCTTCTACGCCCATTCATGTGAGCTGTCATGGCCGTCACATCTTTTATTATACCAGCTTCTTTCCAGGCTTTAAATTGAAAATAATTGGCTTCTGAGTGACCTTGATTTCCCATCTGAGTGACCACTTTGTGCTTTTTTGCACCGTCCATCATCAACTGCACTTCATTAAACGTTCTCGCCATAGGCTTTTCAACATATACATGTATCCCCATGGACATGGCAAGCATGGTGATAGGAAAATGAGAAAAATCTGGAGTACCTACAGAGACAGCTTCTATATCTTTGCCCATTTTATCGAACATCTCCCTGAAATCCTTATATCTTGGCACATCAGGAAACATCTCCATAACCTCAAGGGTATGTTCTGCTCCCATGTCCACATCACAAAGTGCTACGACATTGGCCAGGCCTGTAGCATGTAAAGATTTGACAACCTCACCACCTCGGTGGCCAATACCACAACAGGCCAAATTCACTTTTTCACTAGGTGCAATATGTCCGGTTTGATTCCCGAGAACAAATGAAGGTATTAAAGAAATACCTGCAGCACCCATGGCACTCGATTTTAAAAATCGTCTTCTTTGGTTATTCATTAGTAATGTTAATTATTTGGTCTATTTATAAATATCTGAAAATTAAAGCACAGTTGGAAAATTGAATGCGCTATCCAAAGATATTTTGATTTGAAGTTAATGTAAAAGTCTATAATTTCATTCCATTTCAAAAATTACTTTAAGCAAAAAACTTGAAAAGGCTGGAAAATGCACTTAAATTTCGGGATGAAAGTTAAGAATCACCTATTTCCTATTTTTGTAATTGTGTTTTTTACAGGGGCATGTAATACTTTTCAAAGCAATACTGCCCAGTTTGATTTGGTGTTTTTAGATACACTTGAAATCCCTTTTGCAGGAGACATTCATGCCGGGGCTTATGCTAACCAGACGGGATTGATTTACAATTATAGATCTGGGGAATATTTAAAATTTGATAGTCTAGGAAATGTTCTGGCTAAAAACACGGTTCCATCAGAAGGTGAAAATAGCTTGTTTTATGTAAATGGGCTCAAAATAACGGACAATGGAAACATCCTGGCGAAATCAATCAGAGGAGAAATTGGCTTGCTCGATGAGCAATTAAACCTCCTAAAAAAGACAAATATGCCCTTCCAAAGTGGCTCTCTTGATCTTAAAAGAAATCAAAATGCCATAGAAATTTATAAAGATGAATTGCTTCTCTTTCACCCGGGAAGAGACAATAAAAACCCTTATAATTTAGGGTATTACAGAGACAATTATTTATTGGAGAAATTAAACCCAAATACGGGTAAGGCTGTACCCTTTCTTAAATTATCGCCAGAAAGCAAGTACCAAGAAAACCTTCATTTTATACCCCCTACTGCCCTTATAAGTGTTTTGGGAAATTCGCTGTATTTTGTTTTCAATAAAGAACCTCTAATCAGCAAATACAACCTGGAAAATAATGGAGCATGGCAAAACAGTGTTTCTCTGGACTCCGAAGGATTCGTAGAAATAAAAGGACAAGAAATCCCTATTGGCAATGATGGGTCTGTTTTAGCAGAAGGTGAAATTACCAATCTTTTTGCATTAAAGAATGGATTTGCTGTAGTCTATCTAGACGGGATATTGAATGGTTCGCCCCAGAGAAGCAAGCTACTCGGCAAACAATTAAAAGTATACAATTATGAGACTGGGTGGTCAAACCCTATAGAATTACCACTGAACATTCTCTTTTTACTTAACTTCGCAGATGAGGGTCAATCATTTTACGCTTTAATAAACCCCAGTACATTGCCTAAAGGTATCCAAAAAGCGAAAGTACTAAAATTGAAACTTCAACCGAAACAATAACTAATTCACTTACAACACTAGCCCAATGAAGACATGTCTCCTAAGAAAATATCAAGTACTTATAATCCTATGTACGCTATTGGCATCATGCACCGCTTCAAACAAAAGCGAAAACATCAATATAGCGGATGGGTGGCGCAGCCTCTTTAATGGAGAGGACATGAACAACTGGCGCATTAAAATAGCCAAACATGAACTCGATGAAAATTATGCCAATACTTTTCGGGTAGAGGACGGTTTATTAAAAGTAAGGTACGATGGCTACGAAGATTTTGATCGACAATATGGGCATATCTTCTATGACGAATCCTTTTCTTATTACTTGTACCGTGTACAGTATAGGTTTGTAGGAGAACAGGCTCCAGGCGGTGAAGGTTGGGCATGGAGAAATTCAGGAGTAATGCTCCACGGACAAAACCCGGAAACAATGACCAGAGACCAGGACTTTCCTATTTCTATAGAAGGTCAACTTTTGGGGGGCGATGGAGAAAAACCAAGAACGACAAGCAATCTCTGCACGCCCGGTACAAATGTCGTAATGGACGGAGAACTTTTCACCCCTCACTGTGTCAGTTCTAATTCAAAAACTTATCATGGCGATCAGTGGGTAACTGCTGATTTCTTGGTTTTGGGTGACTCCATCATCCATCATATCATTGAAGGAGACACGGTCCTTACTTATTTGCAGCCTCAAATGGGAGGGGGTAATGTGAGCAATCATAACCCAGATGTCAAAAAAGATGGTCAATTGATTTCAACAGGCTATGTTTCCCTTCAAAGTGAAAGTCATCCTATCGATTTTAAAAGCGTAGAAATTTTTGATTTGAGTCCTTACAAAGACGATACAGAAAAGTTGAAAGAAGTGCTAAATCTATTAAAAAATCAAAAATAAAAGACAATTCGACTTAAATAGAAGTAAGAAATACTGAAATTAAAAAAACAGCCACAGAATACCATCTGTGGCTGTTTTTATTTGCGAAGCACCATCCCTTTTGAAAGGGAAGTATCACAAGGTGTTTTATGGGAAAATACCCAAATCCATATAAGATATCGCTATCCTTTCAAGTGCTACAATAAACCCAGCTGTTCTTAAATCTTTTATACCTTTTTCTTTGCGAACACCATTCATATGATGGTAAGCTGTAACCATCGTTTCTTCCAGACCAGAATTAACAAGATCTCGTTCGCTGGCACCCTTTATAATAATCCTTTTTTGTTCCTCGCTAAAGGAATCCCCTGTAGCTTTCTCTATACCTAGTAAAAGCTCTTCGTACTTTTTCATGTCGTACCGCTTCTCTAATTTCCCAAAAGAAACCCTGGATAAATTTTTCAGCCATTCAAAATAAGATACTGTTACCCCTCCTGCATTCAAATACATGTCTGGAATAACCATTATTCCTTTCTCTAAAAGAATGGCATTGGCTTCTTGCGTAACAGGCCCGTTCGCGGCTTCTCCAATAATCTTTGCTCGAATATCGTGAGCGTTTACTGAGGTTATTTGATTTTCTAGCGCAGCAGGAATTAGTATGTCACATGGCTTGGTTAACAAAGCATTACCATCCTCCACAAAATCGCCCTTATAATAACCATTAAAGCTTTTATTTTCCGTTTGGTAGGCTTTGACTTTCTCTATGTCTATGCCATTTTCATCCCAAATCCCACCATTGTATTCAGCGATACCAATAATCTTAGCGCCCGCCTCAGATAAATATTTTGCCGAAAAATACCCTACGTTACCAAGCCCCTGCAAAATGATTTTTTTACCTTTCAACCCTACTTTTAATCCTAAGGAGCTCATGTCTTCTTTAACACTTACTGCTTCCCGAATGCCTATAAAAACCCCCATTCCTGTGGCTTCTGTCCGGCCTTCTATCCCATGCTGGGAAAGGGGCTTGCCCGTAACACATCCTTTGGCATTTATTACATCAGGGTTGAAAGCCTCAAAAGTATCTACAATCCAAGCCATCTCTCTGCTACTTGTACCATAATCAGGTGCAGGTACATCTATCGCTGGTCCTATAAATTTCTTTTTGATCAACTCAGAAGTATACCTTCTTGTAATTTTCTCAAGTTGTTCAACTGTATATTTTTTGGGATCAATCCTTACCCCACCTTTAGCGCCCCCATAGGGTATATTTACCAAGGCACATTTATAGGTCATCAAGGCTGCTAAGCCTTTTACTTCCTCCTCATTTACAAAGCTGCTGTACCTTATTCCTCCCTTTACCGGTAATTTATGATGAGAATGCTGCACCCTATATCCATGCAATACTTTGTAAGTTCCATCCCCATTCTTAAGAGGAAAACTAAATTTATAGATACTATTGCATAGCTTTATTTGTTCCAATAGTCCTGGATGCATATCCATATGACTGGCTGCATCATCAACAACTTTACATACGTCATCAAACAGACTGTACTCCACCTTTGCATTCATAAAACTTCATTTAATTTTTAAACTGAATTTCATATAATTAACTGCAAGGTCTATGCCTAAATGGCGAAACCTCTTGCTAAGCTTAAACCTTTAAAACATTCCTTTGTGCAGCATTGAATTTCCAAGGCATATACAGAGTGATTTCTATTTCGCAGTTACAAATTCCATTGGTAAACGAACATTTTTACCCTCTATTCCTTGAAGTGCATCCCCCATGTCACTTCTAGCATTGTCAGCCATTGCACTCATTTTTTCAGATACTTCGGGATATTCTTCAATCACATTCTTGGATTCGGAGGGGTCATTTTCAAGGTCATAAAGTTCCATTTCTTTCAAATCCAACATCACATATTTACCAGGTATACCATTCGAGGGTTTAACAAAATTTTCTGGTAGTGTGCGATACCTATGAGGGAAGTACAATTTCCACTTACCTGAAATAACAGCCTGAAGTTCATTTTTGTTATAATAAATATAATAAGCCTCTTGCGGTGATTCCGCTTCTTTTTCCATTTGTATCAATGGCCAAATATTTTTTCCATCGATCAATTTTTGAGGAAGAGGTGCGTTAGTAATATGGGCTATAGTAGGCAATAAATCAATTGTCATGGCCATCTTGTCCTGGATTTTCCCTTTTGGAATATTCCCTTTCCACTGCATAATCGCTGGCACTCTAATACCCCCCTCCCAGGAAGTCCCTTTGCCTTCTTTATAAATGCCAGTGCTTCCACTATGTGTACCGTAGGAAAGCCATGGCCCATTGTCAGAAGTAAATATCACCAGGGTATTTTCTTCCAAACCATTTTTTCTTAAGGCTTGCATCACCTGACCTACCGACCAATCTATCTCCATAATCACATCCCCATATAAGCCAGCTTTAGATTTTCCTTTGAACTTATCAGAAACAAATAGTGGTACATGGGGCATACTATGAGCCAGATAAAGAAAAAATGGTTTTTCGTTATTTCTGTCTATAAAATCCACAGCCTTCTCTGTATACCAAGTGGTCAATAGGCTTTGATCCCTTAGGGTATCTATTATTGATTCATTTTGATACAATGGAAGCGGTGGATAACCCTCTGGTCTTTCAGGATGATAAGGCCACATATCATTGGAATATGGAAGCCCAAAGAATTCGTCAAACCCTTGCTTGGTTGGAAGAAATGGCTCAAGGTGTCCTAAATGCCATTTACCCACAATGCCTGTGGCATAGCCTTTTGGTTTTAGAACCTCGGCTATTGTGGTCTCATCGGGAGATAATCCATGTTTACTTTTATCCGAAAGCGCTCCAAAAATCCCAAGTCGATTCGAATAGCACCCTGTTAGAAGTGAAGCCCGTGACGCAGAACATACTGCATTGGATACATGAAAGTTTGTGAACTGCACACCGTCTGCAGCCATTTGGTCAAGATTGGGGGTGGATATATTTTTCGCACCAAAAATCCCAACATCTCCATATCCCTGATCATCTGTAAAAATGATTACAATATTGGGTGGCATTGGATTATTAGCCAATTCTTTATTCTCCGAATTGGTTGTACAGCTTGCTATCGAAGCTATGATTGAAAGAATGAATAAATATTGAACGCTATTGTAGCGGATAGGAAATTTAGGAATCATCTGTGTCATATTTATTAATGACAGAAGATACCGAACCTTAGCCATTTAACAAAGCTATAAAATAATATTTCCTACGCTACCCAAAGAATTTAAAGGTAAATAGTTATTAAAAATTAGAAAGGTTGGGTTCTTTTAAGGTTTCCGGATTGGAGCTGTTCCAACCAAGTCAAAAGTTAGCGCGAAGAATATTTTGTGAAATTCAAGCTATGCCTGATTTTTCGAATGATCTATAACCTGAAATAATAGCCCCTCTTTTAGGTGCTGATCTGCCGCAGCGGACAAAATCAGCCATTTAGATACTGTTTTAATTATAGCGGTGCTATGCTAAAATATTCAAACAGCTTGATTTTTTTTGCGATTGTAACTCTTCCCGTAAATATGGAACAGGCTTTACGAATCCTATTGCCTAATCTGGGATTAACTTTAATGGTGAATTTTTCAGTTTAGTTGACTGGAAGGGTAGCTGTTTCTAACCAAAATTTCTGTAAGGCAGAAATGGCCTCCATAAAATCATTAACTTCAACAGGCTTCGTAATGTAACAATTTGCAAAATTCTTGTAAGACATATCAATGTCTCTTTTGGAACTTGAGGTGGAAAGGATGATCACAGGGATTTGTTTGTAAGAATCATGTCTTTTCAATTCAATCAAGACTTCATGCCCACTTTTCTTAGGAAGATTAACGTCCAAAATGATTAAATCAGGAGTAGCTTTTTCCTCAAACCCATTTATCTTAAAAATAAAGTCTAGTGCTTCTTGACCGTCACGGGCAATGCTGACCATACTTTCATTCTTACTTTCATTTAAGGCTTCGGTTGTTAAAAATATATCACCTTCATTATCTTCTACCAATAAAATATGTGCTGATTTCATGGTTTTTTTATTCTAAATTATTAATACCCTCATTAAAAATGCAGCGAATATTTAAATTAATTGGTCTGGGTATAAAAACAAAATTCCGCTTATTCATTTCAAATAATTCAAAATCAGACACTTATTAAATTTATACATCAATAAGGTTAAACTAAAGATACACCCATAAATTTATAAATAAGTTTAATGGTGGAATAATCTTTCGCTTAATATAACCAAGAAAATCAACCCTACTTAATTCAATTAAACCTCAAGTGTCATTAAATTGAAAGTTTACTTGTTATCCTTAGGACACACGAAACTATCGTATTTTTTTATATTTAGCAGTATTTTTTGAAAAAAATTAATGAATCATCAAAAATATTATGCTTTTTTTACTTAAGCATTAGTTATTAGGTAATTATTTCAATCAATTTTCATTACCCATTTTAAGTTTGTTTAAATGTTCCAGTAGATTTCAAATCGAAAAATGGTAAAAAACACATGCCCCCTAGTTGCTTTAAAGCAAATTTAAAACATAAAAAAATCGTTTTTCCTTATTGTTCTTTAAATAGCCCACAGCAAAAGTCTGTCTACAAAGCAGCCTTTTGCTGTGCGCTATCTATTAATTCTCCCATAGATCAGATTGACGGAAAGGACTTCCAGGCACCTCTGTAAAGAATGTCCCATCAATATACCTATGATGACTATTGATAGCTGCGATGGATTTCATGTCATCCTGCTGAAGTTCGACATCTTTGGCTTCAAGGTTCGCTTTTATTCTTTCCTTATTAGATGATTTAGGGATAACTGCTATATCTCTGTGAAGAGACCATGCGATCAACACTTGAGCCACTGAAACCCCGTGCTTTAGCGCAATGTCCTTAAAAACCTTGTGTTCCATCAAGATGGGATCATCCTCTTTTTGTCTGGCTTTAGGCCTATCAGCCGACCCCAATGGGGAATATGCTGTTATATTAATGCTATTTTCCTTGCAAAAACGCACCAACCCATCTTGAGGTAAATAGGGATGCAATTCAATTTGGTTCATCTCTGGAGCAACTACACAAGATTTAAGTATCTCTTTCAGTTTTGAAATATTGAAATTGGAAACACCAATATGCTTGACAAGTCCTTTTTCCTTAAGGGCTTCCATGCCTTTCCATGTATCAGAAAGTGGAACGGATTGATAATCGAGAAAATCATCTCCAGTTTTTGGAAACATAACCTCTTCTTTTAAAGAAATAGGCCAATGTATCAAGTAAAGATCTAGATAGTCGAGCTGAAGGTCCGCAAGTGTTTTCTGAAGACCACCCTCCACCTTGTCCATTTCGTGGGCATTGTTCCACAATTTAGAAGTCACCCAAACCTCTTCCCTACTTACGATGCCTTCTTCAAAAGCTTTTTTTAAAGCATCACCTACTTCTTTTTCATTTTGATAGATGGCTGCACAATCTATGTGTCTGTAACCTGCCTCTAGTGCCCAAAGTACTGCCTGATAAACTTCGCCTGGACTGGATTTCCATGTTCCCAATCCCAGAATAGGCATTTTATCTTGATTTTTAAAAGTTAAGTATTTCATGATTTAAATCTTTGTTGTTGTTAAAACTTATAGAAACTCTTCCCAAATATCCGAAAATTCATAAGGGCTTACTTCTCCAACCCAGGCACCACCATGGGTATAACGATAAGGACCTCCCAGATTATCTATAATAGACATGTCTTCGTCATCAAGCTTCAATTCGCTTGCCCCGAAATTCTCTTCAATTCTTTGAAAATTGACGGATTTAGGCACTACAGCCACTCCCTTATTAATTGCCCATGCGAGTACTACCTGCGCTACTGAGGCGGTTTTTTCTTTGCCATAACCGACAATTCCTTATTTTCTAGCAAAATAGGATGATCGACTTCATTGTCCGCAACCCTATAGGCGGCACCTAAAGGGCCATATCCTGTAATAAGAATGTCGTTTTTATCACAATAATCCTTTAGCTCAACTTGTGGTAGGTAAGGATGAAACTCTATTTGGTTGACAGTTGGCATTTGTGATGCACTTGACTTAAGGCTTTCAATTTTGGCGGAATTAAAATTAGAAACGCCAATTTGACGTGAGAGTCCATTTTTTTGAAGCTTCTCCATTTCAGCCCAAGTGGCACCTAAAGGAGCTTCTTCTTTGGTCAAAAAGTCTGTTGGTTCAGAAGGTAATCCAACCCCTTTTTTTAATGCTATTGGCCAATGAACCAAATACAAATCAAGGTAATCCAGTTGTAAATCACTCAGGCTCTTCTTAATGGCAGGAAGTACATCATTTGGCAAATGGGAATCATTCCATAATTTAGAAGTAATCCATAATTCCTCCCGCTTCACTAAACCTTGGGAGATGGCATCACTTATCGCACTGCCTATTTCATTTTCATTTTTGTAGACATAAGCACAATCAATGTGCCTGTAACCCACCTTTATGGCTTGAAGCACCGCTTCATAAACTTCATTTGGTTTTGACTTCCAGGTTCCCAAGCCAAGTGATGGCATGCTATCCCCGTTTTTAAATATTAAATTTTTCATTATCGTTGGTTATGTAGTTAAAGTCAGAAGCTATTTAAAGGCCTGCTTTTTAAAAATCACTTAGAAGAAAATAGAGAATTAATATAATTTGTGCAATCCCAGTATGTAAACTATTTAATGGAAGCTAAAATCGAAATTCTAATAAATTAAACAAAAATCAGATGATCAAGTTTCAACTAAGGGTGTAAAATTTCAATTTTTTTAAACCAATAATTCCTTAATAACCCTACCTGAAACATCAGTAAGTCGAAATTTTCTTCCCAAATGTCTATAAATCAATTGTTCATGATCCAACCCCAGTTGATGCAATACGGTGGCCTGAAAATCATGCACATGTACGGGATTTTCCGTAATATTATATCCCAGCTCATCCGTAGCACCATAAACCATTCCAGGTTTTATCCCCCCTCCTGCCATCCATATGCTAAAACATCTTGGATGATGGTCTCGACCATAGTTATCTTCAGTCAATTTTCCTTGGGAATAATTCGTCCTTCCAAATTCCCCACCCCAAATGACTAAGGTCTCATCCAATAGCCCTCTTTGTTTCAGGTCTTTTATCAAGGCGGCCGAAGCTTGATCCACATCTTTAGCTTGGTCAGCCATTTGATTAGGAAGGTTACCATGATGATCCCATCCCTGATGGTACAACTGCACAAATCTGACACCAGATTCTGAAAGTTTCCGTGCTAGAAGACAATTCGCCGCAAAAGTACCTGGCTTCCTGCTATCCTCACCGTACATCTCAAAAACGCTGTCTGACTCTTTAGACAAATCAGTAGCTTCAGGTACTGCCGTTTGCATCCTGTAGGCAAGTTCATACTGTGCCACCTTAGCTTGGATCTCAGGATCACCCACTTTTTCGAAAGCATGTTGGTTCAAGGCTGCTAAATTGTCCAACATTTTCCTTCTTCCAGCTTTACTCATACCCTCCTGATCGTTCAAGTAGAGTACAGGATCTTCGCCATTGCTAAACTGAACCCCCTGATGTGCTGAGGGTAAAAACCCATTGTTCCAAAGTTTTGCATAGACCCCTTGGCCATTTCCTTTTCCTTTGGAAAGCAACACCGTAAAGGCTGGTAAATTATTATTTTCACTTCCAAGGCCGTAACTCAACCAAGAACCCATGCTAGGTCGATTGCCTTGTTGTGCTCCGGTTTGAAAAAAGGTAAGTGCTGGATCGTGATTTATTGCCTCCGTATGCATGGATTTGACTATGCATATATCATCGACAATTTTTGCTGTATGAGGAAAAAGAGAACTAACCCAAGCCCTTGCTTCACCATATTGCTGGAAATCACAGAAGGACCCCACCATAGGAAAGCTAGTTTGACTGGCTGTCATGCCCGTGAGCCTTTGCCCTTGTCGGATGGATTCTGGTAATTCCTGCCCCCATAAATCCCGTAATTTTGGTTTGAAATCAAAAGATTCCAATTGGGAGGGGGCTCCATTTTGAAACAAATAGATCACTCTTTTTGCCTTGGGGGCAAAATGAGGCAATCCTAGGTCTTTACCAGCTGTCCCGTCCTTGTTTACTCCATTGAATAAATCAGGAATTAAAAGTGACCCTAAAGCCGCACTCCCTAATCCTAAGCTTAATTTGGAAAGGAAATGTCTTCTATTGAGATTTAATCGATGCTTTATGAATTCGTTTTCCATGGTTTAAGCTTTTGTAATAGTGGCTTCCAAATTATAAATTAGTGCAATGACCTGCATCAATGCAGCATGTGATGCCACAGGTATTTCATCAGTCAGTGGAAACTTCCCTACGTCCAATATTTTTATTGCTTTTGACTTGTCTTTATTATACTCATTTAGAAAAGCTTCAAAATGACTCATCAAAATTGTCTGCTCATTTTTATCAGGTTTTCTACCAATAACACTGTAAAAAGCATAATCCACTCCAGCTTCCACCTTGTCATTTTTCTTTAATAATCTACCTGCAAATACCCGAGAGGCTTCTAAGACCACTGGGTCATTCATCATAACCAAGGCTTGTAAGGGAGTGCTGGTTTTTAACCTTTCTACCTCGCAGGCATCCCTATTACTTGCATCAAACAGCATCATATTGGGTGGAGGAACTGTTCTTTTAATAAAGGTATACAGCCCTCTTCTATACAGGTATTTCCCTGTATCCAATTGGAATATGGAAAGATTGCCTCTGCCAGATGTGGCAGCCTCCCATAACCCTTCTGGTTGGTAAGTCTTTACAGATGGCCCACCTACCTCATTATTTAACAAGCCACTAGTCGCCAACACCAAATCTCTTATTTCTTCTGCTTTAAGCCTTCGCCTGGGAAAACGTGCCAAAAACCTATTGTCAGGATCTTTTTCAAAACTTTTTGTATTCACATTAGAAGATTGCTGATAAGTAGCTGACAACATTATCTTTTTTAATAGGTACTGAATGTCCCAGCCATTCTCTATAAAGTCTACTGCCAGCCAGTCAAGTAAAGGCTGATTGGTTGGTAAATTGCCCTGCAGCCCGAAATCTCCTGGAGTATCTACTAAACCTGTACCAAAAATTTCCTGCCAAATCCTATTTACATACACCCTTGCGGTCAATGGATTATTAACATCAAATAACCATTTTGATAATCCCAGCCTATTTTTAGGTAGATTCTCCGGAAATGGGAAAATAGAAGCAGGAACACCTGGCGCTACTTTCTCCCCATGCGCATCATACTCCCCCCTTTCAAGAATATAAGTAGATCGAGTGCTATCCAAATCCCCCATCACGGCCACCTTCAAGACGGTAGATTCTTGAAGAAGAGAATTATAATTGGCGCCTTTTTGCATCCCTGTCATCATCCTGTTCATTCTGCTGGCACTATCCGGCATATTTATAAATTGTAGCACTTCTTTAGCTGATGTCTCGCTAATTTCCATCAGCGGGTATTTTGCAGGACTTTTTTTGGAAAAGCCTGGTTTAGATTCTTCAATTCCCCATTCTGCTACATTATTAAAAAAAGCATAGGTTTGAAAATATTCCTTTTGAGAAAATGGATCGTACTTATGGTCATGGCATTGGGCACACTCCAAAGTAACACCCAATAGGGCTTTTCCTAGGGTGTTGGTTCTGTCAATGGCATACATTACCCGATACTCTTCATCTATCGCGCCGGACTCTTCTGTAATTTTATGATTACGGTTAAATCCTGTAGCCAGTATCTGCTCCATAGTTGCCTCAGGCATGAGATCTCCAGCAAGTTGCCAGGTGATGAACTGGTCGTAAGGCATGTTTTCATTGAAGGCATGAATCACCCAGTCTCTCCAAGGCCACTGGGTCCGGTAATAATCGTCTTGGTAACCATGACTGTCGGCATACCTAGCAACATCCATCCAAGTCACGGCCATTTTCTCCCCATAGGCTTTTGACTTAAATAACCTATCCACTATTTCTGCAACTTCAAATGAACTTTTGTCCATTTGGTCCAAATCCTTAGGATTGGGTGGTAAACCTGTTAAGTCCAAGTAAAGCCGCCTACCTAAAGTCAAATTATCCTCTTTTGGAGAAGGAGTTAAACCAGCTTCCTCCATCTTTTCCAATACAAAATAATCAAGTTCATTATTTACCCATTCCTCATTTTTAACTTTCGGGATTTGAGGTTTCTTCGGGGGTACGAATGCCCAGTGTGGTTCATAGATAGCGCCTTGATTGATCCACTTTTTTATAAGCTTGATTTGGTGATCACTAAGCTGCAAATTGGAAGAAGGAGGTGGCATTTTCTCTTCCGCATCGTGAGAAAGTATTCGGAGAAAGGCCACGGAGGCATTCGGATCTCCAGGAACGATGGCATGTTTGCCAGGACTTTCTGTCAAAGCGGCATAAGCATCTTCCTCTTTATCCAATCTAAGGCCAGCTTCTCTTTTATTGGCATCCGGGCCGTGACATGTAAAACAATTTTCAGAAAGAATAGGCCGGACATGAAGGTTGTAACTGATGTCATTGGGGAAATTGACTGTTTCATTTCTTTGGTTTTCTTCACAGCCTAAAGCCAATACCACGAAAATTAACCATCCCCAAATCGGTATCATCCAATAAAAACTTACTGCCTTTTCACTATTCATATCGTTAAAATAGTTATTTACACGGTAAAAGCAAAGCCATTGTTTTTATAGCCATTGATTTACAATTTATACGGATTTTTCATAAAATAAAAGTAAACTCAACCAGGTCAATTGCATGGTTTTAAGGGCTATAAGTTCTAAGAAGAAAACATTGCATAAAAGCTTAAAAAAATAAATAAGGGTAAGCACACAATATTGATTTTTTGGCATACTTTTTATAATAGTATCCATGTCTAAAGAGACATTAAAAAAGAAATAAAAAAATGAGAACAAGCATCGTTGTTATGATGATCGTCGCATCCAGCCTAGTGGCATCTTGCGGCAAAAAACCAGTAGAATCACAAATTGATACCCCTGTAGAACAAGAAGAGGTAGAGATCGAAATGGAGAATGATGAAATACTTATGGAAACTGAAGATTCAGTGGAAATAGTGGAGGAAGTAGTGATTTCTGAGCAATAAATCGCATTAAAGCTGTCACCTTCGGTGGCAGCTTTTTTTAATTAAGCCTATTACTTTTTGAAAATACTTTTTCAGCTTTCTATTTGCCTTTGCAGTCCACACTTTACCACATATTTCTCCACATTTACCCAAAAAAATCCCCAGCATAGTTTTTGGTTTTTTAAAGGTAATTTTTAATAAAACAGTATTAAGGTAAATCGAAGTAATTACCATTATTTTTTACACAAGCACATTACTTACTTAACCTACTTATATACAAATGGTTAAGAACTTTAATATGATTAAGAAATAAAAGGATAACAATCATGTAATCATTAAAAAAATAAGTAAATTTACTGCCTAAATGAGAAAACTAAAAGAAATAAAAATGTCATTGACTTTGCTGCTTTCCGGAGCAGTACTTATATGGTCATTTTTGCTGCCGTTTTCCCCAACACAAGGGTTTAACACTTCCGATGAAAGGGAAGCCTCCGTCAAATCACTTGGTTATGTAGATTTCTTTGCACTTCCTTCTGTATATGAAGAAGGGAACGCATTCAAAAACTTTTTAATTGAAGGTTTATTCGCAGGAATAAAGAATCAGGAATTTTCTTGGAATCCTACCCCATGTTTTAGTGTAAAAAGCTTTATCCCACACAATTGGGTGCTTTATCATTACTTAAAACAAATCCTCTTTCCCTTCCACTTCTTTTGGTAATAACTTTTGATTTTTCTTTGCTCTTTATTGATACACAGAAAGGCAAACACCTACTTATTGCTTAATTCAATTTAAGGGTACCTCTATTAAAACTAAACTTTAGGAGAAATTAAAATTAGCGAAAGGAATTTTGTTTTTAACCCAGACATTCAATCAAGTCATCTTAATTTGACCAAGTGATTGCCGAGGATTTAAATCACGAAACAGCCTATTGAGGAATTTGTCCATCAATTCATATTCCCAAAAAGCTAATATATCGGTCTACTGATTAAGCTTCTTCTTAATATTTCTCTTAAAATTAGGCATAACCTGAAATTAAGAATAGGTAATCCTATCGAAACTAAATTTATTCTTTGGGTAAAATTATAAAATTCCATTGAATAATCTGGGTTTTGCCATGCACCCCAATATTTTTCTTACAACACTTAAAACAAAAAATAAAATGATTGTAGATATCGAACCAGTTAGCTTGGGAATATCCCTAGCTGCAATCCTGGCATTTATTGCACCTATATATATTAGCAAGAAAAAACAAACCAATATTCAGAAATTCCACCATAGAAAATTCACTGAGGAGGCAGCGAAAAATGGCCTCTTGATAGGAGAAAAGGATTTTTGGAGAGGTGGTTATGGTATTGGGATTGATTTTGAAAAGCACAAACTGCTATTTATGGATCCTATTTCCCAGGCAGGTTTTCTATTGGTTTCTACGGATAACATTTCCCATCTGGATTTGCTAAAACAAAGTCGGCATGTAGGGAAGGGGTCAAACAAATCAGAAATAATTGATAAATTATCACTGATCATAAACCATTTCTCAGAACCAACGGAGAAGTCAATTTTGTGCTTTTTTGATGGGGACAAACATTCTGATTTATCTGGTGAGTGGCCATTGATTCAAAAATGGAATGCCATCTTACTAAAAGAGGTCTCAACATCAAAGCTGAGAGAATAAATATTCAGTAACAGACAATCCCGTTTAAGGTTTAACTTTGAACGGGATTTCTTTTTATAATAATCTTTTATCTGGCAAATTTTATATAAGCATGCTTTTGTACGAAAAGTTGTGTATATATGCTTCTTAAATTTGATGATAAATGAAGTTTTTAAGTTCTCAAATAAGTTACCTGCTTCAAAACAAACCCCACAGGCGTAACCTCAAATTATTATTTAGGTTTCTATTCGTTTTATTTGTCTTGATTGTAATTTTCACCATTACTTTTCACCTAATCATGTTGAGTGAAGGCAGGTATTTTTCATGGGTTACAGGGTTGTACTGGACTTTCACGGTAATGACCACCTTGGGTTTTGGGGACATCACTTTTGAAACAGATTGGGGCCGTGTTTACACCATGATTGTCTTACTTTCTGGCATGTTGTTTTTGCTGGTTTTGTTTCCCTTTACCTTCATTAATTTTTTTTATTCTCCTTGGATGAAAGCTCAGGAACAATCTCGGGTGCCAAAAATATTAGATCCATCGATTAGTGGACATGTTATTTTTACTCATTACGATGAGGTATCAATCGCCTTGATAAAAAAACTTAAAACATTCAAGACCTCCTACGTACTTCTTGTTCAGGATTTCACAGAAGGATTGAGGTTAAGCGAGATGGAAATAGTAGTAATGTTGGGAGATCTTGACGATCCCGTTACCTACATAAATGCAGGCATTGACAAAGCCAACCTTGTGGCCTCCACCTCCTCAGATGTAGTCAATACCAATGTGGCTTTTACGATAAGAGAGGTCAACGAAAATATCCCAATCATAGCTACCTGCAATTTCGAGGCTTCTGAGGATATTCTCGGTCTGGCAGGTTGTAATAATGTTTTAAGTCTGGGAAAAATGATGGGCACCTCCCTTTCAAGAAGGGCGAGTGTTGGCAAAGCCAACGCTTTGATCATTGGGAAATTTGAAGAATTAAGTATCGCGGAAGCTACCGTTACAGGGTCTGTTTTAGTCGGCAAGAGCTTGCGCGAAACGAAGCTCCGCGAGACCGTAGGTGTAAGTGTATTGGGTTTTTGGATCAGAGGTGCATTTCATACCGCTCAACCTGATGAAATAATTACTACAAACGCAGTATTGGTTTTGGCTGGAACTTCTGAACAAATTAAAGCCTACAATGCACTTTTTAGTATTCAAAAAGAGACTACTTACCCGCTGCTCATTATCGGAGGAGGGCGTGTAGGAAGAGCCACTGGTGAAGCCCTGGAAGCGAGAAATTTGGAATATAAAATAGTTGAAAAACAAAAGGAAAGAATCAAATCCAATGGCAAATACATATATGGAGATGCGGCAAACCTAGAGGTACTGGTAGAGGCTGGAATTAATGACGCACCATGTGTCATCATCACTACGCACGATGATGACATCAATGCCTATCTTAGTATTTATTGCAGAAAATTAAGGCCTGACATTCAAATAATTACCAGGTCTACCCGTGAAAGAAATCTGGACACCATGCATAGAGCTGGAGCGGACTTTGTCATGTCCTATGCTTCGATGGGTGCCAATGCAATTTATAACTTATTGAAAAAAAGTGACGTTTTAATGGTTGCCGAAGGACTTGATTTGATTAAAATACAGGTCCCTGATCAACTGATAGGTAAATCAATTGCCTCCTCATGTGTTCGTCAGGTTACAGGATGTACGATCATTGCATTACAACAAAAAGGAAAGTTGATCTTAAATCCTGAGCCCAATTCTGTTTTAAATAAAGACGACGAAATTATACTCATAGGTACCTCCGAAGCTGAAAATATATTCTTTAAAAAGTTTGGATAATTTTATCCTAAAGTCATTACAAACACCTTTTTATATTTATTAAAAGCCACAAGGAAAGAAAGAAAGCCTTGATAAATCGAATCAACTCAAGCAACTTAATTCCCATACAACAGTTAAATAATCAAAGCCAACAGTAAAATAGGCTACCTTAAGAAGTCTACCAACTACCATTTTAATAGTATTATTACCCTAAACTTTGGTACCGTGTCATTAGAAAAGATGCTTAAAACGTTTTAATAACGGTAAAAAAAGGCTATATTCATTAGTATCCATTTACAAAAAATCATCGGTTAAACCATTAAAATTGAATTTATTATGCGTATTATTGTAAATAAAAACATTGCCAAGTAAAATGTTGCTATTAAATCTACATATAAATCACCTTAAATAATTCTTTTAAGATTGATACCCGAGTATGACCAACATTAAAAACTCTTTAGCACTCGCTTTCCTTCCGGGATATTTGTATTCAAGCAAATATGAAGACCAGATTCAGAAAAACAAGGAAGATCATAATCCTCCTGTAACCAAAAACCCTACAGAAGTAAGTGATCAAGAGTTAATAAAAAAATACCTCAAGGGGCTGCAGCTAGAAAGCTACGACTATATAAAGGAAATTATCCATCCTGAATTTAAATGCATCAATACGAATACAGATTCTATTCACAACAGTATCGAGGAGATTACCCACTGGAAATCTGAACACAACCTCATGAATCATCTGTCATTTAGTGAGCCTAAGTTGACCAGTGTCCGTGTAAATCGTGGCATTTTAAAAGGAGATTGGACTTTGGTATGGACAGTATTCTCTGCTTTGGATAGCAAAACATTAAAATCAATTTCTTACGAGTACCATATGGCTATCAAAACCGAGGCAAATAAGATTTTAGAAATTCAAACCTGGCACCAACTTGAAGAGGATTAAAAGCCCACACGTAAATTGAGATAAAGTCTCCGTATTTTTATAGGTCCTAATGGGCCATTTAAGATTTTTTCCGTATATTTTTACATCAAACTCGAAATACGCATTGGGATTCATTTTCCGTACTCAAGTCTCAAGTAAATTTATCCATTTGAACAACCCAGCTTAGTTTTACTAGGCTTAAAGGACAAGTTGAAATGGTTGGCTTACTTTGATATTTCTGTGCATCTTTGAAAATCTCTACCGAATTCAAGTTTATTTTCACGCTTTTAACAATCCAAAATTATCAATATGGACAATTATGTATTGGGTATAGACTATGGAACAGATTCTGTCAGGTCCATTTTGGTCAATGCCTCTGATGGTGTCACCCTTGCCTCCGAAGTATTTAACTATCCTCGCTGGAAAGCAGGGGAATATTGCAATCCGTCAAAAAACCAATACAGGCAACATCCAAAAGATCACCTGGAGGGCCTAATGCATACGGTAAAAGCCGTAATTCAAAAATCAGGCTTGGAAAAATCTCAAATAAAAGGACTTTGCATAGACACGACTGGCTCCTCACCCCTGCCTGTTAATAAAGATGGTCATGCATTGGCACTTTCCGAAAAATTTTCAGAAAACCCCAATGCACAAATGATCTTATGGAAAGACCACACAGCCATCGCAGAGGCGGATGAAATTAATCACCTGGCCAGAACTTGGGGAGGTGAAGATTTTACTAAGTATGAAGGTGGTATTTACTCCTCCGAATGGTTTTGGGCAAAGATTCTCCACATTATTAGAGAGGACCCTGAAGTGGCAGAAGCCGCTTATTCCTGGATGGAACATTGTGATTATTTAACCTTCACCCTTATCGGTGGGAAAGACCCTATCGCCTTCAAAAGAAGTAGGTGTGCTGCAGGTCATAAAGCCCTCTGGCATGAAAGCTGGGGAGGTCTTCCTGATGCTGAATTCTTGGAAAAATTAGATCCAAGGTTGGTAAAATTAAAAGAGCAACTTTACAAAGAAACCTATACATCTGATCAAGCAGCCGGATTATTGTCCAAAGAATGGGCGATAAAGCTTGATTTAGAAGAAGGAATCCCTGTGGCCGTTGGCACTTTTGATGCACATGCAGGAGCCATAGGTGGTGAAGTAGAAGAAGGAACCCTCGTAAAGGTAATGGGCACCTCTACCTGCGACATCATGGTTAGTTCTTATGAATCGTTGGAAGAAAAAACGGTAAAAGGTATTTGTGGTCAGGTGGATGGCTCGGTAATTCCTGGTAAAATAGGACTTGAGGCTGGGCAGTCAGCATTTGGTGATGTTTTGGCCTGGTTTGTTAAGTTATTGCTCAAACCTGTTAGGAATACGATTAACGATTCTTCACTCGAAGAAGGTTTAAAAGAGCAAACAATAGACCTGTTGGAGCAGAATTTAATTTTGACGCTTTCTAATGATGCGGAAAAAATATCACCAGAAACCACACAAGTATTGGCCTTGGATTGGATCAACGGAAGAAGGACTCCAGATGCCAATCAAAACCTCAAAGGGGCTATAAAAGGGCTAGACATGGGTTCAGATGCAGCGCATGTTTTTAAAGCCTTGGTAGAAAGTATTTGTTATGGGTCTAAAAAAATAATTGAGAGATTTAGGCAAGAAGGGGTAACCATCGAGCAAGTGATAGGACTGGGAGGAGTAGCTAAAAAGTCAACTTTGGTCATGCAAACACTAGCAGACGTGCTTGATATGCCTATCAAAGTAGCTAAATCAGAACAGGCTCCAGCACTGGGAGCTGCCATTTACGCTGCTACGGCCGCTGGTATATACCCCACAGTCACGGATGCAATAGCGGCAATGGGGAATGGATTTGACAAAGTATACTTCCCTAATCCTGAAAATGCTAAAATCTATAAAACCAAATATGAAGAGTACCTTACTTTTGGTAATTTCATAGAAAATCAGCGCTAAAAGATCACTCGATTTTATACAGTATATATTTAAAAAGACTTAAAATGGCAGCCAATTCTGGTTGCCATTTTTTAGTTTAAGTCGCTTTAAAGAGGAACAACATTTTATACTACTAGGTTTAATTCCAAATTGAATCTTAGAAGGCCCCCTTTTATAGTCCATTAGTATTCAGTACCCTAAGTTTATTCAAAAATCAGTCAATAACTTGGATTTAATACTGGAATTCACTAACATTAATTCTATTATTAGTGAGAAAACCCTAAACAAAAATTTAATTCTGAAGTTAATTTTAAGATTACAATTTTATATTTTGACCTATCTATTGAAATACATCATTAAAATATTTTAGATTAAAATGCTTCACCTCTTCTCAGGAAAAATTTATGAAAAACTTCAACTACTTTACCTTTGTTTTACTGATAATAACTTCAGGCTGTTTGTCACAGAGAGATTTTATCGCAGAGTACGATTATAACTACAGGGGAACCTTTAAAAAATACAAAACCTTTGGATTTGTTGCCGAAGAAGGAAAAAACGAAAGAGATTTTACAGGAATTATTGAAAAATCCATTTCCTCTCGTTTGGGATCTCAGGGATTTAGAGAAAGAGACAACAATCCCGACCTACTTATCATACACAAGCTTTACATGAGTGAGGTTCGGTATAGGGGTTACAATCAACCTAATTTTGATTATTGGCTTAAAAAGCAAGGAATAGAACTTGTGGAAGAATCTGTATTGGACAGCTTGGAAAGACAAAAAAGAGGAGAAAATTACAATGCCATTAAATATACCCAAAACGATGGCATGCTTGTGGTATTGGTAATAGACCATAAAAAAGGGAATACGATCTGGCAAGGTTATACTTCAGCCTACTTTGACTACAATTCTCCAAACATCCATATTGACTTGACCAGAGCCACCTACAAGGTAATGGACCAATTCAAAATTTTAACAAGAAACTAAAAAATTAAAGTAAAACTGGGCTTACATATCCTACCCTTAACGATGCCAATGCAGCAGCAAAATAAATTTGTTGCTGCATTGGCATTTTAATTCTTTGCATAAACCATCTTTGTCTCGCTGCCTATCTGTATCTTTGCATCATGGAGACGAATAAGCAAACAAGTAAGGAGACTTTTTTAAATAGGCTTTCTTTAGAAAATTTCAATAAGATGCAATTGGAATTTATGGAAAAAGCCACTGCCGACACCCCTTTAATGCTTTTGGCTCCAACAGGATCAGGGAAAACCTTGGCCTTCCTTATACCAATGGTCCAGCATTTGGAATCGGCAGCTGCTGATTCAACTGCCCTAATAATCATTCCTTCAAGAGAGTTGGCAATCCAAATTACGGAGGTCTTCAAATCTTTGAAAACTGACTTCCATGCATGCCTATGCTACGGTGGACACTCTATGAGGACGGAAGAGAATAGGTTAATAGAGAAACCTCAGGTGGTGATAGGTACCCCAGGAAGATTGTCAGAACATGCTCAAAAAGGCAACTTAAAAGACCTGAACATCAGCATGGTTATTCTTGATGAATTTGATAAATCTTTACAATTTGGCTTTCATGAACAACTAAGTGTTATTTTTGAAGGCCTGGGCGAAGAGCAAAAATATTTCCTAACCTCTGCTACTCCACTAGACAACATACCTGAATTCCTTCCTTTTAGCACTTATGAAAAGGTGAATTTCTTAAAAGATGACGAGGTCATGACCTTGCTGTTACAACTAGTCAAAACCTCAAGCGTAGAAAAAATAGACACTTTGATGCGGCTTGTTGCTGATTTTGAACAAGAAAGTACATTGGTTTTTTGTAATCACCGCGATGCAGTAGATAGAATAAGCCTTCTCTTAACAGATTTTGGTTTCGAACATGCCGTTTTACATGGAGGTATGGAACAAATCGACAGGGAAAAAAACCTAATCAAATTCAGAAGTGGTACGCACTCTTTGCTTATCGCCACTGACCTTGCTTCCAGAGGATTGGACATCCCCGAAATCAAACATATCGTACATTACCAACTTCCACCAAGGAAGGATGCCTTTATCCATAGAAATGGCAGAACTGCCAGAATGATGGCTGAAGGACAAAGTTACTTGGTCCTGGCCAATGAGGAATCAATGCCAGACTATGTAGACAGTAACCTACCAGAATACAAACTTCGCCAGGACTTTAAAGTCCCTGAGCCCTCCAACCTTACCTGCGTTTATATCAGCGTTGGTAAAAAGAACAAAATCAGCAAAGGGGATGTTGTTGGTTTTTTCACCAAGAAAGGCGCCTTAAAGGGAAGTGAGATAGGCAAGATTAGTATTCTGGAAAATGCTACCTATGTAGCCATCCCTACAGATAAAGTAGACGAGCTATTTGCCAATACAGCCGGAGAAAAACTCAAAAAGCTAAAAGTCAAAATGGAAGTGGCCAATTAGCACTGGGTTTTTATTGCCCAAATTGAATAACTTCTATCAGGTCAATTCCATCCTTTCCCTCAACTCAATACCGCTTACTCCCAGCCAGTTTTTTTCAAAGCAGGGTCGTTTTCCTTCTTGAGAAAATCAGCATTTGATAGAGAATCAGCCTGCCAATTAATAATGGCTTCGTCAGGAATCGGTTTTATGGCCTCTGTCCATGCTGTAGATGTTTCGCTGTAAGCAATATTGGACTGAGAATTAAAACAGGATATAATCGACCATCTTGGAGAATCCGAAAGGTTGGCTGCTGACCTATGTAGCAAATTGCTATGGAAAAACAAAGCATCTCCTGGGTCAATCTCACAATATACAAGTTCCATGGTCTTCAAGGCATTTTCTACCATCACCATGTCCGCACCTACCTGCTCTCCTGCAAATCCATGATTTACCCTTCCAAGCTTATGAGAACCTTTGATCACCTGCAAACAGCCATTTTGTTGGTTCGCTTCTGTTAATGCGACCATCACACTGATCAGTTGATCGGGAAACATAAATTGATTTTTATACCAATAACCGTAATCCTGGTGCCACTCCCATGCACCACCTACTTTGGGTTCTTTCTGCATCAGTTTGGAATGGAAGTGGCAAACAGGGGCATCCCCCTCTAGTAATTGCCCTACAGAATTCACCATTTTTTCACTCCTAGTTAAATAACCAAATACATCATTTCCTGGCTTAAACCACAAGGAAAGCTTGGTTTTTTTTCCGGACTGATCATTTAGATCCATGGCATTTTTGCCCATGGCCTCATCCTCTATAGCTACTTTATAAAGTTTTTTGGTTTCTTCCTGGCTACAAAAACCTTTTACGAGTACATAGCCATCTTTGTGGAATTGCGCAATTTGTTCTTTGTTCAATCTCATAATCTACAAGCAAAACATAGTTAATAAAAAAGGAATCATTTTAGGATAAAATTGAGTTAAATCAACATTTCAGTTTCTTATGAGGGAAGCATAAATCCTTCAATTGCCAGTTGTACTTAAAAGTACAAATACCAATTAGAGATGCGGTTAGTGATTTAACTTTCAAACCTATCATAAATAAACAAAACCTAATCCAATATGTAGTATATTCCCCTTAAAATCAAATCGAAGCCTATTTAATTTTACATCGTTCATTTAATAACGCCATGGCTGTAACAGAACCCTTATTGATATTTAAGCTACTTTTGATTGTCTGGACAAGACACTAATAAAAAAGTATTGGCTTTAAAAAATTGCAATTGTTATCTTACTACTTCATTGAAATCTCAAAAATGAAATATTTAATCCTGAGCCTAATCAGCTTGTTGATATTAAGTACCTCAGCATGCAAAGAAGAGTTGCCAAGAGCCGTAAACGAAATCGCTTCTAATAATATCATGCATTACCTAAACCAGGAAGCGGAAAGTCTTTCTGACGGTTTCACTTCGAGATCTTCCACAATAGCGGACTGGGATTCAATCCGGCCTTTAAAATACGATCAATTTATAGAAATGATGGGTTTCAGTATGGACGAGGAAAGAGATCCACCAAAGATATATCCTACTGGTACCCTGCAGCAAAAAGGTTTTCGCATTGAAAAATTTTACTACGAGTCCCTTCCTGATCTCTTCGTGCCGGCAAATCTTTATGTTCCTGACAATATCAAAAAACCACGTGCTGCCGTAATCTATCTTTCAGGCCATTCTCATGGTCAAAAAACAAATTATCAGGCCCATGCCAGAAGATTAGCCGAGTTGGGTTTTGTTACCTTAATTTTTGATACCATTCAATTCGGGGAGGTTTGGGGACATCATTGGGGAGCCTATAATAAGGGTTGGTTCAATTGGTATTCTAGAGGCTATAACCCTGCAGCTGTAGAGTTATGGAATGCCATTAGAGGCTTGGATTACCTCGCTACCCGTACTGATGTGGACATGGAAAACATTGGCGCCACGGGGATTTCCGGAGGTGGCTCCCAAAGCTGGTACTTTGCTGCAGCAGATCCTAGAGTTAAAGCCACCGCGCCCGTTTGTGGCGCGGGGACAATGGATTCTCAAGTGGGAGAAAGAAGGATAGATGGCCATTGTGATTGCATGATGGTTAACAATGGTTTTCAGATAGATTTTACGGATGTAGGGGCATTAATAGCACCACGACCGCTGCTTATTGCGCAATCAGATAGGGATGAACTTTATGGAATTGAGTCAACCCGGCAGTTTTACAAGACCTTATCGCAATTTTATGGTAATTTTGATGCGGAAAATAATGTTTCCCTGGTAGAAACGACAGGAGGTCATTCCTACCATCCCATTTCAAGAAAAGCCATTTTCTCCTTTTTTCTCCAACACCTAATGGACAAAAAAGTAGCGCCTGAAACAATAGCGGATGTAGAAACCAACGTTGACAATTTACTACCATCCGATAGCCTCGATGTCTATATGGGTACTCCTCCGGAGACTGACCTTACCAAAACCATACAGGATTCATTCATACAAAAGGTAGCGCTACCAGCTATAGAGAGCCCTGAAGCACTCAATGCCCATCAAAAGAAGGTGAAAAATTACCTTAAATCCAGAACTTTCGGGGCATTCCCAGATTCGGCCATGGAATTTGAAGGTGAAATGATTTACCGAACTGCAGATTTATCCAAATTTGGCAATAAAACTTATAGTTTCAACAGTGAAAAGGGATGGCGGCTCAAAGTAAATATATTCTTTAGGCAGCCTCAAGAGGAGAAGTCTCCTCTACTTCTAGTACTAAGAAGCCCAGGAGAAGAAAGATGGGAAAGTGAAGGTTATGCCAATAAGTTGGCTGAGAATCACAACATCGCTTACCTGGAAGTAAGAGGTGTTGGTGAAGTCGGATGGGCCCCAGAACTCGATTGGCATGTAAGGCGTGCTGCTGCTTGGATCGGAAGAACTAAAGCCTCTATGCAAATATATGATGCCATGAGAGCCCTTGAATATTGCAGGACCCTACCAGAAGTAGATCCTACCAAAATCAGTATCGCAGGTAGGGATGGAATGGCAGTCATAGCCATGTATGCTGCCATGATGGATGAGAAATGTGAAAGCATGTACCTGTCAAATCCACCCGAAACGCACGACCAACCGAGTCCAAAAAATGGACGAGATTTCGCATTGGAGCTACTGAATGTACTTAGAATTACAGATACTTATCAGATACCTGCTTTAGCCTATCCTACAAAAACTTACTTTGCAGGTGAAATTCCTCCAGCTTTTGCTTGGTCAGATAATGTGCTGAAAAAAGCTGTAAACCAACAACTGCAACTTATTAAATAAAATAATCACACTTGGAAAAGATTGGAATTTCAAATTTATTATTTTGTTTATTATAAAAAAACTTTAAATTTATAGGGGATATTATCATTAAAACCTAGGTCAAATAGGGTTTCTTACCCCATTAATTCATTTCCATAAAACGAAACAAAAGAAGTTTGGCCAGTTCAATCGCCAATCCTAAAAATGCAGAATTTAGTCAGTCTTCTTAATAAAGTATTTGCCCAACCAGCTATTGTACCAACTACTTAATGGCACAATTAATTTCGGATTAAACAAACAATTGATCCATGAAAAAAGCACTAAAAGGTTCTAGTTTTTTATTTTATTTCCTCACAATAACTGTGTTTTTTATCCTTGGAGGTCTTTTTTCCAGTTACATGGGCGTAGGTAAAAACCAAGGACTCGCCGGAGCAACAATAGTCTTTGGCTATGCTTTATTGTACGCATTGGGGGCTTTAATCCTAGCCATTGTATTGGCCGGTAGATTAAAGACTACCGCCATTATTTACTTAAATATTGCCCTCTTTCTTGTCCTGGCTATATTACTCATTCTTGGGTACTTGCGACATTTGGAAATCGAAGAAAAAAAAGATTTACCCCAACAAAAAGAAAGCCCACCAAAACCAACGGCACCTGCACTATCTATCCGATATTTAACCTTTGAAAACGGTATGGGGCAAGGATTCTTTAGCCCCAGCTTTACAGAGAACAGCACTTTGTATTTTTATTCTCCATCTGAGCCAAAGGCTTGGAATGGCATTGGAGAACCCATTGACAGTTTGGTATTTACCAAAACGTTACAAGGACAATACGATATACAATATGCACCTGCCTATTTTTTACCGGAGATATTGAAACTTGATTACGATTGGTTGATGATAAAAGTACTTACCTCTGGTAAATATATGTTAGAAGTGGAAATCAATCAACAAACCGGTCAATCGGTGCTTATCGACAAGTTTAGTGGAGATTTAATCTATTGGCCGGAATTTATTCTTAACATCAATAGCGTAGAGATCCAGAAAGAATATCCACAGAAAATAAGGATTAAACCATTGGACAAGGCTTCGGAAAATGTCACAGCTTATGCATTCCTTCAACCTGTCGCCGTCCGGGGGGATTGGCTAAAAGTAAACCTGACAAACAGTGATTTTTCTACCATTGGTCAAGGATGGATTAAATGGAAATCAGGTGACAGGCTAATTGTTCGCTACAATTTATTCAGTTGATAAAAATTAGTCAATTTACCTTATGTCCCCTATTGAAAGCTATAATTCCTAATCCTAAATTTCATCTAAAGCTACAATGACTTACGGTCTCTTTCTGAATGGAAAGGGTTGATAAACCACTAAGATAAAATAGTCTCAAGCGGATAGAAAAACAACTCCAGTGGTTTAGCTTCTTACAAATTGGACAGCAATAAATGATAGTGACGGTAATAGGACCAATTTACCGCAATATTACCATCAAATCACAACCTCCTTATGATTTTAAAAGGTTTGTTTTGATATCTTTAATTCTTGATTTGAATGTGGTTTTAGCTATATCCACCTCATCAGAAGTGGCCAATAGAAAATCTTTAACAGCACCTGAATGATCCAAGGATTTACCTTGTTTCATGTCAACATAACGCATAGTGGTCCACATCAAAGTTTTTAGTTCTTCTTTATTGTCATCCGTCATGTAGTACTCAACGATTACAGTTTGATGATCATGCCATATTATCCTGCTCATGATCCTGATCCACTCTCCTACGCGAGCTGGCCTGATATAAGAAATATTGTGGTTGTAAACCACCCATGCGGCCTGGTATTTCCGGATAAAATCCATCATCTCCACGCCATATAGCTTTGGCACCTGGTCCTCCCTTGCATTGAAAAAATAATCGAAATACTTCGCATTATTAAGATGCTGTAAAGGATCACAGTCCTGGAATCGAATTACTACTCTACTTTCCGTTTCCTTAGGATAGTGTTTGTCTTTATTATATTCGAACATAATTTTTTAAGTTTGATGCTTCTATCCTACAAAGATATATGATTTAAATCATTGTGTGAATTAGATTAATATTCATTAACTTAATGGAAACAATAAGCCTACTATGAAGATCCTTGTTCCAACTGATTTCTCAGAAAATGCAGACAATGCACTGTCATTTGCTGTGTCCTATGCTCAGCAACAATGTTCTTCTATCACTTTAATTTTTTCCTATTTTGCCGTCTATGATTTTGCAGCTGAAGCTGTTAGAATGGCTCAAACAATCGAAAACAATGCCAAAACTGAATTAAAAAAAATAAAAGAAAGAATAGGGGACGCTGTCGACATTGATTTTAAAATTATTCAAGGGACTGTCACCTCAGCGATTTTCACTACGGCAAATAATGGTGATTATGACCTTATCATCATGGGTACTCAGGGTGCCAGTGGGATTAAGAAAAATCTTATCGGCTCAAATACTGCCACAGTTATTAAAGAAAGTGCAATTCCTGTTTTAGCGGTACCATTTTGTTCTTCTTTCGAAAGCATAAAAAACATCAAAGTAGCCGTTGATTTGAAGAATGAAAAGGAAGGCATTTTCAAAAAACTGATCACACTTACAGAAACATGGAACCTGCCTTATAAGATTATTCATGTAGAAAATAAGCCGGATTTCAATAAAAACATCATTTTCAAGGGTCTAGAAGCATATTTGAACGAGAATTTCCCCGACAGCGAGTTTAGTTTTGAAATGCTTCAAGAAGTGAATACAGATAAAGGATTAGAAAATTATATCAAAAATAAATCAGATAGCCTACTGGTCATGTTTTCGAAGGACAGGAGTTTTCTCGATTTTATTTTCAAAAATAGCCATAGTGCGAAAATGGTTTACCATACACATATTCCACTTTTGGTCATCAAATAAATTATGAAAGCAGTAGTTATCACAAAACCTGGAGGACCTGAGGTTTTAAAAATCACAGAAAGGGACATTCCTGAAATTGGTCAAGATGAAGTATTAATAAAAGTCAGGGCAGCAGGCATCAATAGACCTGATATAGCGCAGCGACAAGGGAATTACCCCGCCCCGGAAGGGGCCTCAAAGGATATACCAGGGCTGGAGATATCCGGCTGGGTGGCTGGGTTTGGTGAAAATGTGAAGTCTTGGGAAATCGGCGACGAAATATGCGCTTTAGTAAGTGGGGGTGGTTATGCTGAATATGCATCTGCCCCTCAGGAGCAATGTTTGACAATCCCGGAGGGACTTAGTCTAGAAGAAGCAGCCTCCCTTCCAGAAACCTTTTTTACAGTGTGGAACAATGTCTTTGAAATTGGCAAATTTAAAAAGAATGAAACCGTCCTCGTACATGGAGGTAGCAGTGGCATAGGGGTGGCTACCATACAAATGATTAAAGCCATGGGCGGTCAGGTAATTACTACAGCAGGTTCCGAAGAAAAATGTGAAACCTGCCTGGATTTGGGTGCTATTCTGGCAATCAATTACAAGCAAAAAGACTTCGAGGTGGCCATTAAAGATTCCCTTGGCAAAAAAGGAATAGATATAATTCTGGACATGGTGGGTGGAGAATATACCCTCAAAAACCTTCGCCTATTGAATCGAAAAGGAAGGTTAATCATGATTAATGCGATGAAGAATAGAATTGGGGAAGTAGATTTAATTCGAATAATGACCAAGGAACTGGTACTCTCAGGATCTACCCTGAGGCCCCAATCAAAGGAATACAAGGGACATATCGCTACCCAATTAATGGCAAAAATATGGCCTTTGTTCCCTGATAAAATTAAGCCTGTGATCCATACTGCTTTTCCACTTGCTGAGGCTTCGGAAGCACACAAGTTACTAGAGAGTTCAAAGCATATCGGTAAGATATTGCTTTTGGCATAAAATAAAACAAAAAATATCCGCTAACCAGAAAACGATCACCTGTTATGAAAAATCATTTTCTTGCCCTTTTCATTATAGTAGCCCTTTTTGGATTTAATGCAAAAAAAGAAACCCGGGTCTTAACGGCTGATCAGATCATATTTAAGGATGTAAATATTGTGGATGTCAGATCGGGAGCCATCACTCCTTCTCATGTCATTGTTAAGGGAAGAGAAATTGAACAAATCCTCTCCTTGGAAGAAGAAATTGATTTTGCTGAGGCCAGAGTAATTGAAGGCAAAGGAAATTACCTGCTTCCAGGATTAGCAGAAATGCATGCTCATATTCCTGACAAACCCTGGGATGACCCTTTGGTTCAGGAGACCTTATTCTTGTACCTCTCCAATGGGATAACTACCATTAGAGGCATGCTTGGGAATGATGTCCACCTTCCTTTGAGAGAGAAAGCTGCAAACCAAGAAATTTTATCCCCAAGGATCTATACGTCCAGCCCTTCTTTAAATGGGAATACCGTCACTACTCCGGAGGAAGCACGCAAAAAAGTCAAAGACTATGCAGAAGCAGGTTATGATTTTTTAAAACTCCATCCGGGTATCAGAAAACATGTATTTGATACCCTTGTTATTGCCTCGAAAGAATATGGAATATCCTATGCTGGGCATGTCTCCAATTTGGTCAGAATCAGACATGCTTTGGAAAACGGCTACCAAACCATTGATCATATCGACGGATTTGTTGAAGGGTTGGTCCCTGAAGAAGCAGGCGTTAACCCTACTGAGAATGGTTTCTTTGGCTATAATTTCACGGATTTGGCAGACTCAAATACAATCCCTGAACTGGTAGCCTTAAGCAAAAAAAACAAAGTATGGGTGGTCCCTACACAGTCCCTTTTTGAGCGTTGGTTCTCCCCAATTCCGGCTGAAAAATTGGTCAATCAGGAAGAAATGCAATACATGAGTCCTCAAACCAGAGAAAATTGGGTAAACAGTAAAAATAACCTGACCAAAGCTGACAATTTCGATGAGGTAAAATGGAAGCAATTCAATCAATTGCGGTACCAATTGATCAAAGCCTTGCAGGAGGATGGTCAGGGTTTGCTTCTAGGGTCTGATGCTCCCCAAGTATTTAATGTTCCAGGATTTTCCATCCATCATGAAATCCAAGGAATGCTGGCTGCCGGCTTAAGGCCATTGGAAATATTACAAACAGGAACAATTAACCCAGCCTTATTTTTTGACGGGAACTTCGGCGAAATAGAAGAAGGAATGGAGGCAGATTTGATTCTGTTGAAGGAAAATCCATTGGATGATCTGCGACATCTGAAAGCTCCTCTTGGGGTGATGGCTAGAGGGCAGTGGCTCGATGAAAAAACCATAAAAGAAAAACTTAGCGAAATAGCAAAAAAATACGAGTAGCTCCATTAAAGTAAAGCTACTCGCTATTATTTTTCATGCCAATTCACTATCAACCTAAGCCATCAACAACGCCTCGGTAATAACCTACTGATTCAGCAATTCCAGCCATTGGATCTTTCATGTCTTTTTCATATTCCATGGCTAAGTGTCCTGTATAGTTGACTTTGGCAAGCATTTTCACCACTGCTGGTATATCGATAACTCCTCTTCCAAGTTCAATTGTTTTGCCTTCTGCCTCTGCCTTAGAAACATTCTTTAAGTGTAAATCAAAAATACGGCTTTTGTACTTTTTAATGTCCGCTACAGGATCGTGTCCATCACGCATATTGTGTCCAATGTCGAAGCACATCCCGATACGCTCGTCTAAATCTTTAATATGGCTCATGATAACGGTTGCATTTGGATACAATTTATCTTCCGGACCATGATTATGGATGGCAAACCTGATATCAAACTCTTTTACCTTAGCATCAAGGTAGGGTAAATCTTCAATTCTTGGAATACCAACAATCATATCTACTCCAACCCTTTTGGCGTAATCAAAGGCCTTGTCTATGGCCTCCTGCGTTTTCGAATAAATTGGACCCACTGCATAGCCTTTTATATTTGCATCTGCCAAACGCTTGTGAAATGCGGCTATTTCAGCATCAGTACTGTCCATAGGCAAATGGAAATCTTTGATACAAAGGTAATTTACATCTACTTTTTGAATCATTTCCAATGATTCTTCCAACTTGAAATGAACAAAAGTATAGCCAGCAAATGCCAATTTAAGATCAGAGGGCTTTGCCAATGTTGCCGCGTTTACTTTTAGGCTGGAACCAGCCAGAGCCACTCCTCCTATAGTACCGAAGATACTCTTTTTGACAAAGTCTCTTCTATTGTTTTTTGATTGTGACATGATGATTAGGTTTATTTTATGCTACTGTTTATTGTCAGCGTTACATTTTGATCTTGCAATATAGAGGGAACTAAGGAATTTTATGGATGGGAATTCTAAAAATTTGTGGTTTATTTACATTTTTAGAGATATTTCGCATTACCAAACCTTTTATAAATGAGACCATATATCTTAGCCGAGACCAACTGGAAAGCATTAAAAGAAGAGAAAATTGAGTTGGCGGTGTTGCCTTGGGGCGCTACGGAAGCCCATAATTATCACCTTCCCTATGGGACCGATGTTTATGAAGCGGATGCTTTTGGAGCTGCTGCCGGTAAAATTGCCTGGGAAGCCGGAGCAAAGGTAATGATTCTCCCTACCATTCCTTTTGGGGTAAACACCGGTCAGTCGGATATTTACTTAGACATGAATTTGAATCCCAGTACACAATTGGCCATTTTGAAGGACCTTGTTACTGTTCTGCATAGACAAGGTATTCCAAAACTGCTTATCCTTAACAGCCATGGGGGCAATGATTTTAAAACCATATTGAGAGAAATAGGTTTATTATTTCCTGACATGTTTTTTAGTACATGTAATTGGTTTCAAGCCATGGACAAACCCAAGTATTTTGAACACATGGGAGACCATGCAGATGAGATGGAAACCAGCCTTATCATGCATCTTCACAGCCATTTGGTAATGCCTTTGGAAGAAGCTGGGGAGGGTAAAGACAAGAAATCAAAAGTGAAAGCCATTCGTGAAGGCTGGGCTTGGGCAGAGAGAAAATGGTCCATGGTCACAGAAGATACCGGCATAGGAAACCCTAAAGCCTCCACAGCAGAAAAAGGCGAACGCTTCTTAAAGGACACCAGTGAAAAAATTGCTGAGCTGATGATTGATCTGTCCAATTTGGATATCAATGACAGGTATGAATAAATCACAAAATAATTAATGAAAAAACCTTTGCAAAAAATAACCTTTGCCCTAATCCTTTTACTTTTCACTACCTATTTTGTTCCTACCGGAATGGCCCAACAAACAGGACATTCTTATTCCAGACAGGATAGTTTGCGTGGAAGCATTACTCCCGAACGAGAATGGTGGGACCTGGTTTATTATCACCTCGACATAGAGGTCAAGCCCAAACAAAAATCCATTGAAGGTAGCAATACCATTTATTATAAGGTATTAAAGCCCGGACAGGTCATGCAAATTGACCTGCAACAGCCTATGAAAATTCAGGAATTTTCTCAAAAAGGAAAATCCTTAAAATTTAAAAGGGAGGGCAACGCTTACTTTGTTAACCTTGTTGAGCACCAAAAGGTAGGAGATTTAAATTTTCTGGAAGTTACCTACAGTGGAACACCTAAAATAAGCCCTAATCCTCCTTGGGAAGGCGGACTGACTTGGGGAGAAGATAATAAGGGAAAACCATTTATCGCCAATTCTAACCAAGGGGATGGAGCTAGTCTATGGTGGCCTTGTAAAGACCACATGTACGATGAACCTGATAGCATGTTGATCAGTGTAAAAGTACCCGATCCGCTTGTAAACGTATCCAATGGCAGGCTTCGTGAAATAGAAAAACACCAGGACAAGAAAAGCACTTATCACTGGTTTGTAAGCAATCCTATAGCCAATTATGGGGTAAACCTAAGCATAGCGGATTATGCGCATTTTTCAGAAATGTATCAGGGTGAAAAAGGGCCTTTAACTTTGGACTATTATGTCCTCAAAGAAAACCTCGAAAAAGCCAAAGTGCAATTCAGGGATGTGCCTCGATTAATGCGGGCCTTCGAACATTGGTTTGGCCCCTACCCTTTTTATGAGGATGGTTTTAAGCTAATCGAAGTACCTTATCTTGGCATGGAACACCAGTCGGCGGTCACCTATGGAAATGGCTATTCCAATGGGTACAAGGGCAAGGATTTTAGTGAAACAGGCTGGGGACTTACCTTTGACTATATCATCATTCACGAAGCAGGTCACGAGTGGTTTGCCAATAACATCACCTATAAAGACATTGCCGACATGTGGATTCATGAAAGTTTCACCACTTATTCGGAAAGTCTTTTCTTGGACTATCATTATGGCGTCATTGCCGGAAATCAATACCTTCAAGGGGCTAGGAATATCATAAGAAACGATGGGCCAATTATTGGGGATTATGATGTTAATCAACGGGGTTCCGGAGACATGTATTTCAAAGGGGCGAATATTCTGCATACTCTACGGCAGTTGATTGACAATGATGAAAAATGGAGAGGCATATTAAGGAAAATGAACAAGGTTTTTTACCATCAGACGGTAACTACCGTTGAAATAGAGACCTTTTTGGCTGAAGAAAGTGGTTTGAATCTTCAGGCTTTTTTTGACCAATACCTACGCACCGAAAAGGTGCCTATTTTTCAATACTACTGGAAGGATAACAAATTGTTTTACCGGTGGGAGAACACGGTTGCCAATTTTGCCATGCCTTTGAAAATCAATCAAAAGGAAAAGACGCATTGGATTGATCCGGAAAAGGGCTGGAAAAGGGCTGAAAAATTTGCAGCTAATGTAGCCATTGAAGTAGAACCTAACTTTCTCATTTATGTGCAACAAATCCAAGCCATCGAATAAACAAGCATTCTCGATATCTCATAAATTATGAGTAAATTTATCGCTTGGATTTTAAATAAGGACTATATCAATGGACAATAATAAAAAAATAGCCATCATAGGTTGCGGAAACCTTGGGCTATCTATAGCAAACGGCTTATTGAGTACAGAAGGATTTGATGGTAAAAGACTGATCGTCACCAAAAGACATCCGGAAAGTTTGTTTTACCTGGAATCCCAAGGTGTCACGGTATTGGCAGACAATAAAGAGGCTGTGAAGGATGCAGACTTTGTAATTTTAGGTGTAAAACCTTACAATATTCAGCCTATTTTACAGGAGATCAAACCATTTTTAAAGAAAGACAAGCAAGTTATTGCTTCGCTAGCTGCCGGTATTACCTTGCAGGCCATAAAGGCTGAACTCGAACCCGGCACTACGGTTTTTAGGGTTATGCCCAATATAGCGGCAGATATTAAAGAATCCATTACTTGTATCTGTGGTGATGATTTCATCCCAGAAACCGAAAATACAGTCAAGGAAATATTCAATAGTGTAGGCATAAGCATAACGATAGAAGAACACCTGATGGAAGCCGCTACGGTGTTGGGGGCTTGCGGCACTGCATTTGTCTTGCGCTTTATGCGTGCCATGACACAGGGAGGTATCCAAATAGGTTTTGATGCCAAAACAGCCAATAAAATTGTGACCCAAACCGTAAAAGGTGCAGCCGAATTGATTATTCAGAAAGGGATTCACCCTGAAGCTGCCATAGATAAGGTAACGACGCCAAAAGGCTCTACCATCAAGGGCTTAAATGAAATGGAGCACCATGGCTTCAGTTCTGCCATGGTTCGAGGGGTAGTTGCCTCTTACGAAGACATCAAAAAATAAAATCATGAAAAGAGTCCTTCCCTGGCTGATGGGTTCAGCCATTTTTATTGTCATCTTTTATATGCTCGGACCAAAAGAAAGTATTCAGGACCTATCAGGCAGCTATCCTGAAGTGCCATCAAATCTCAACGACCTGGAAGCCTATATACAGCAGGGTGAAGACACTGTGCAAGGCCTTAAACCTAATAATGAAGCCAAGATAGTCTGGGCTGACCCTGAGAAAAAGGAAAAAACCGCTTACAGTATTCTCTATGTACACGGCTTTGGTGCCAGCCAGATGGAAGGTGATCCTGTACATCAGCAATTGGCCAAACATTTTGGTGCCAACCTCTACTTGGCCAGACTACCGGAACATGGCATAGAGCGAGCAAATGCTTTTGAACACTTAAATGCCAAAAGTCTGGTGGATGGGGCAAGAAAGGCCTATATGATCAGCAGACAATTGGGCGATAGCGTGATCGTAGTAGGAACCTCTATGGGTGGGGCTTTGTCATTGATCTTGGCGGAGGAAAGACCGGAAATTCATTCCTTGGTTTTATACTCCCCATGTATCGCCATCTATGGTGATCGACTTGATCCCTTGTTTCAGCCTTGGATGAAGCAGTTAATGGAAATGACCATGACCAATGAAAATGGGGTGCAGGTGATAGAAAGAGAACCCGAAGAAGGAAAATATTGGGCAAAGAATTATCATATCAATGCCTACACAAGTCTGGCTGTGTTGCTTAAAAGTAAAATGAACAAGGAGACTTTTGAAAAAGTAAAACAACCGCTGTTTCTGGCCTATTATTACAAAAATGAGGAAGAACAGGATAAAGTGGTCTCTGTTCCTGCCATGCTGGACATGTATGCCAGTGTAAGTACCCCAGAAAACAAAAAAAGAAAAGTAGCTTTCCCTGAGGCCGGTGACCATGTGATCGCTTCCAGCTTAAAAACGGATAGTTGGGACGAAGTGCTAGCGGAAAGCATAAGGTTTCTGCAGGAGGTGATTCAGCTTAGCCCGGCGGATAGTGTGAATGTAATGGAGAAATAAATTTAAAGTCAGTAACGCAATCGTCAATTGGAGAAATATCCAAATCCCCCTTTCTAAGAGGCAAGGGGGATTTTGTTACGTGTTTTTAAATAATATAATAAAATTTAAAACGCTAAACCCTGTTTTTAAAGAGGAAATCTAGAAAATAAGCGTAAAAATTTCTATATTTTACCATGCATTTTCTTCCTTATAATAAAAATTTAAAAGAATTTTCCAGAGACTTAAGAACTCATTCAACCCTATCCGAAGTTTTATTATGGCAAAAGTTAAAAGGCAGACAATTTCGAGGGTATGCCTTCAATAGGCAAAAACCATTAGGGCATTTTATTGTTGATTTTTACTCTAAGAAATTACAATTGGTAATCGAAATTGATGGAGATAGCCATTTATATCCTGAATCGGTGGTTCAAGACCAAAAACGGCAATTGATTTTGGTGAAAATGGATCTCTTTTTTCTAAGGTTTTTGGACAGGGATGTCAAGAAATCTATGCCCTATGTTTTAATGGAGATAGGAAATTATATTGATAATTGGGAATTGAAAAATGATATTCCTAAAACCTCATTCTAAACTTGGGATATTTGATTAAAAATCCCCCTGCCCCCTTAATAAGGGGGAGTTGCAGCAAATGACATTTTAGGCTGATTTTCTGAAATTAATTGTGCTGATAAAGCTTGAAGGTAAACCGCATATGTTAAATCCTAACGTAACAAAGTCCCCCTTCAAAAGGGGGCAAGGGGGATTTTTTACGTAACTGTCTAACTTACGCGGTACTTAATCAAACACCTCTAAGCACCTATTTAAATCAAGTTGCTTCACTTCAAACCCGACTGCTGAGCGGAGCCGAAGCCATAGGGGAACGTATCCGTATATCCTGCTCCTTCCTCCGATCAGGGTCCGGTATAAATCAAAACGCACCAAAATGGCAAATAATATTTCAAACTATTGGTCTCGTCTAAAATTTAACTTATATTCAATCCTAAGGGCTAAGCTCTTAATATTTTTCCAACAATTATAAAAGAACAAACGCTACCTAGCCACCTAAAACCTGAAAGATAAAAACATGGGAACAGAGAATGTAGAACTAATGAAAATGGCACGTGAATCCCTAAAGGGTAATTGGGGGCTGGCCATAGGTACTTTTCTTGTATATTATATCATTATGGGTTTTTTACAAGGGATGGCGGAATACTACCCCATGATAAGTTTGGGAACCTTGTTAATTACAGGACCTATGACATTAGGTCTTGCCCTATTTTCTTTAAGCATTGCCCGCAATCAATATGTAAGACTGCAACAAATATTTGATGGCTTCCAGAATTTTGGTACAGCTTTAGGCGCCTATTTACTGATAATAATATTTGTTATTCTATGGATGCTTTTATTGATAATCCCGGGAATCATTGCCGCCCTTTCCTATGCCATGACTTTCTATATCATCGCTGATGACCCAAACATCGGCCCACTGGATGCCATTGACAAAAGCAAGCAAATGATGAATGGTTACAAAATGAAGCTTTTCCTTATGTTCTTGATGTTTCTTGGTATGGCTTTGCTTTGTATCCTTACCTTGGGAATTGGATTTTTGTGGTTTATCCCCTTTGCCAATGTGACGCTGGCTAAATTTTATATGGACATAAAAGACAGGAATGTCATCCCTGAGGTTATCTAAAATCATTTTTCTAGCAAAGAGTAAAGCTATCTCGCAAATAAATTAATCAATAGACCAACTCTCTCGAATATTGTCAAGGGAGTTGGTTTTCTTTTTTTAACTCAGCCAATTTAACTATTGGTTATCTGAGTTCGGCTTACAATTATGAGAAAATCGTCATTCCGAAGCTTAGGGAGGAATTTGCGTAGAAGAAGTCATGGGACCCTTCGACAGGCTCAGGGATCGAAAACGGGCGAGACTGCTTCACCCTTTCCTACCCTCAGCAAACCCCCAAAAGTGCTTTCAGTGAGGCTTTAACCATTCTTAATGATAATTTAATTCAAGCTGAGGTATATATAAAATCAAACTCAGGCTGGTAGGCTAAAATTGTCAACCGCATTAAATTTCGAATAAACATAAAACCCCGGTCAGGGGTGACATTTTTGTAGGCAGGGGCAATAGCCCCTGTAATATTGTCTGTACCTCAACTGATTTTGGCGGTATTGTTGCTTTTTTCCTGCAACAATACTGACAAAATCTTAACCTCAATCGAAAAGTAATACCATCTTAAAAAATCCTTTAAAATCAGTAAAAATTAAATCTAATCCCCTACCTTTATCATCTGTTATACTGAAATCAACATATTATCTGTGTCTTTTTAAAAGGCAAACTCGTCTAACGAGCAATTGCTCCATGGGAATCTCCTGATTTCCTATGAACAGATAATCACACCCTTTTTAATTATTTAACCAAGACCAGTTGATTTTTTAATCAATTGCCGCTTCGTTTTTAAATGTTTTCAACATTTATAAATGTGTGGGACATTAATGTTTTAGATGAAAAGTAAACACTTAATCAATAACAACATCAACCATTTCTACACCAAAGCTTCTGAAGAAACCCGATTGGACAAAGGCATGGGCCTATTTGAATTTGAAAGAATAAAATCACTTATAGACAAATACTTGCCTCCTTCTCCTTCCTGTATCCTAGACATAGGTGGCGGTACCGGAAAGTATTCGGAATGGCTTGCCCAAAAAGGGCATCAAGTCCATATGGTAGAACCAGTTGAAAAGCACATTAAAATCGCCTTAAAAAGAGCCAATAAACCGAATAATAAATTTCATGTTCACAGAGGTGAGTCTAGGAATTTACAATTTCCAAATAATTTTGCTGACCTGATTATTCTCCACGGACCACTTTACCACCTTCAAAAGGAGGCTGACCGCGAATTGACCATTCGAGAAGCAAAACGGGTTTTAAAAACCAACGGCATTGTTTTGGGCTTCGCGATCAACTACACTGCTTCAACTTTGGTGGGCCTCCTAAATGGATTGATTCACAAAAAATCATTTTTCGAAATGTGTAAAGAAGAATTAACCTCAGGAATACACAACCCACCCTTGGATTTCCCATGGCTATTGGCTGAAGCTTATTATCACACGCCCAATCAACTTAAAGATGAGTTCTTGAACCAAGAATTTATCCATATAAATACTTATGCAGTGGAAGGCATGGCCTGGTTGGACAAAAATTATTTTGCCAATATGGAAAATAGTGAACGAAGAAAAACATTGTTAGAACTAATTCAGCTCACTGAAAATGATGGCAACCTACTGCCTTTAAGTCCACACATGATGATCGCAATTAAAAAAATATCCCCCTATGAAAAATAAAGCACATTACTTCAAAGCATTAAAGCAAAGTAAAGGTCGGATTAACGAAATTGACCTAGGGGAGCAAATTGGTCTGGAAGAGGAAGAAACCAGAAAAATACTAGTGATGCTCCTGTCCGAAAATAAAATCAAATATGAACGCCAAGGGATTTGTAGTTATTCTCCTATGAAGCACAAAAAAGCATAAGTATAGGTGGTACAGGAATCCCATTGTGTCATTGCATTGCTTCTAAATTGATCTTGGGATGAAATTTATCTTTTAAATAAAACCACTAGGGCTGACATTTTGATTGCCGGGGCACTAGTCTCCGGGTAAATGGCTGATTGAAAACTGATTTTGGTGGTTTAGTTGCTTTTATTGTGCAACAATTCCGCCAAAATCACTTGTTATAATCCTAACAAAATCTATGGCTAGGGTCTTTTTTTTTTTCTTTTATTCAATTAAAAAAAATTAAGGTAACCCTTTATTTATAAACAAAAGTATACCTATATAGGGGATGAATACATTTAATCCTAACCCCTAAAATTTAAAATTTCAAGCCACCCAATAATCAAATTATCCATGCCACTTAAAGCTTTAAACAAACTCTCCGGATCCTTTTCTAGAACCCAAAAAATGCCTGTATTATTTCTTGGACATGGCAGCCCGATGAACGGAATTGAAGAGAATGTGTTTGTAGAGGGTTTTAAAAAGGTAGGGGAAGAAATTCAATATCCAAGGGCTATATTGTGTATTTCTGCCCATTGGGAAACCAAAGGCACTTATGTAACTGCTATGGAAAACCCAAGAACCATTCATGATTTTGGAGGTTTTCCCCAAGCCCTATTTGACGTGCAATATCCTGCCCCGGGCAGCCCTTCTCTGGCCCAGGAAACAAAGGATTTAATCACCAATACTAAAATTGGACTGAATGAGAGTTGGGGGCTGGACCATGGGGCTTGGAGCGTGGTCAAACACCTTTACCCCAAAGCAGATGTTCCCATTATACAAATGAGTCTGGATTATACTAAGCCTGCAAAATACCACTTCGAACTGGCGCAGCAATTGTCCCTGTTACGGCAAAAAGGAGTTTTAATTATTGGCAGCGGGAATATGGTGCACAACTTGGGGAAAGTCGCTTGGGACAAACTGCAGGGAGAACCGTTTGCATTTGAATGGGCCATAGAAGCCAACGAGAAAATGAAGGCCTTCATTGAAGATGGGGATTTTCAAAGTTTAATAGACTTTAGAAGTCAAGGAAGGGCATTTGACCTAGCAATCCCAACCCCTGAACACTATTTGCCCTTGCTCTATGCTTTGGCATTAAAGGAGAAAAAGGATGAAACAACTATATTTAACGATCAGCCCATTGGAGGATCATTGTCTATGACTTCAGTGAAGTTTAATTGAATTTGGATTTTAAACCTTGGTAAAATTCCCTAGCAAAGGTTTGACCTTGTCAGCATCGTTACAATATCTTTGCAACAACACTGACAAAATCCCTTTTACCAGAAAAATACCCCCTCATTGGATATCAATTTTTCTTTTTATCAAAGCGATTAATTTTGAATTGAAGTAGGAAAACCATTGCAATTAAAGTCCCTAAAATTATCCCGACTAAAATCCTAATTTCAGGTCCAATTGAAGACAGATCCCCTCCATAAAAAGCGATTTTCCTAAATCCACTTAAAAATTGTGTAACAGGAATAAACTGGGCAACATTGGTAATAAGTTCGGGAATAGCTGAAGTAGGCCAGGTAAAACCACTTAAAATAAATGCCGGCGTAGAAATTACCATCAACAACTCTGTCGCTTTCAACTGACTTGGAATGGCTATTGAAAACAACATACCAATAAACATGGAAGCAAATGTTAACAAGGTGGTCAAAACCAACATGGGGAGATTTAAAAGATCCAAATTAACATTAAAAAAGGTCAACAATAAACTAATAATGAACCACATAAAGGGAAGCATAATCAGAAATGGAGTTGCCTTTAAGCCTATGTGATAAATCGAAGACTTGCTTTCTTTTACAAGCTTACCAAAATAACCATCCTCAAAATCTCGAGAGAAAGCCAAGGCCATTGCCAAAAAGATAATTTGTTGCATAATGGCAGCTAGCAGTCCAGGCAACATAAACGTCACATAGTTTCCTGTAGAATTATATAGTTTATTGAAATTAATTTTAAAACTTTCATAAGATGCTTTCGCCTGATCTGGGTGGAAACCTTGCTTTTTAAGCCCTTCTATTTCAATTCCAGCATTGATTGTCATCAATACCGTATTGATATGATTGCTTGCTGTGTTGGCATTTAAAATATTTGCCATGTTCAAATCTACACGCACCTCTGGATGTTTTTTTTGCAAAAGATCCTTTTCAAAATCAGTGGGCAGGGTAATTACTGCGACATACTGATTTACAGGCATTTCATTTATGATATCCCCAGGGATTGCCCTTACATCAAAAACATGTAAGCCTTCATTGTCTTCAAAAGCATCAATTATTTTATCCGATGCAGGACTTTGATCTTGGTCCACTATAACGATGGGCAAATCCTTGACTTTGGCTTGTTGGTACACATAGCCAAATAAAATACCGTAGCCTATGGGCGCCCCAAAGAAGATTGCCATCAGGACACTATTGGAAAAAATACGCCTGAATTCCAGTTTTAATAAGCCTATGAATTTTTTCATTGTTTTTTATTTTATCAGAAAAGTAGCATTGATATAAAACTTCTGTCCCTGAACATTTGAAGTAGGTACTACTTTTAATTCATAAATTGATTCGGACAACTCATACAAGGGTGCTGTGCTTGTAATGTCAGCATACTTGGCAAGTTGCTTGATAGCTGCAATCTTACCTACTACTTCTTCTTCGGTATAAGGATTGACTAAGCTTAACTCCTGCCCTACTTCAAAATCATAAATCCTTGATTCGGGAATAGTAAACCTGAAATAGATGCTGTTGGTTTTGTAACCATTGAACAAGGTAAAACCGGGGGTAAGTAACTCTCCTTCATCCAGGCTAATGGTTTCTACCGACATATCTGCTGGAGCAATAAGAAACTGCTCTAGAGAAGCGGTGGCAACTTCTTCCCTAGCCCCCTTTGCTCTATCCAACTGTCCTTTGGCTTGCTCAATTTGCTCTTCCCTCGCTCCTTTTTTCACCTCATCTCGCTTGGCCGCTAAAGCAGCTACCTGAGCTTTCGCCATGTCGAGCTTCATCCTGACCTCATCAAATTGCTGCTGGGTTATCAAGGAATCTTTGTACATGGCTTCAAGACGGGTAAAAGATTCCTGAGCAAAATTCAACTGTGCTTTACCAGCATTTAGTTGGCCATCAATCTGGTTTAGTTGTTCTATTGAAGCACCATTTAAAGCCATATTGAATTGTCCTTGAGCTGACAAAATGGCTCCATCAGCCTGAAGCATTTTGGCTTGGACTTCTGGAATATTAATTGTGGCTAAGGTATCTCCTTTCTTAACTTTTTGCCCCTCTTCTACAAATATTTTGTCAACTCTTCCGGCAAGTTTGTTACTTACTGAAATGGTTTCAAATTTCACTTTACCTCTATTGGGGGTTAACTGCTCTTGCTGACATGAATTCAATGCGAGTACTGCGAAACTGCCTAGTAGTATATTTTTATAAGTATTCATTTTTATATTTTTGATGGGTTAGTAATTAAGTATTCCTTTGGCATGAAGCAGATCTGCCACAGCTCGGCGTTCTTTAAAATAAGATTCCTGCAATTTGAAATTGGCCTTCTCAACATCAGTTAGAGCATCCAACACATCATTGATCGAAGCCAGGTTGTTTTTGTATTGCGTATCGACCATCTCATAATTTTCATTGGCCAGGTCAATTTCCTTTTGAACTATCTTACTGTTTAATAAGGCCGATTCGTAGCTTATTTCAGCCTTGGATATTCCTAAGGCAATCATTTCATTGGCCTCTTCAATCTGTTCTCTATATTTAGCAGTCTCCAATTGAACTTTTCTTCTTTTTAAGCGCGATTGGTTGCCGTCAAAAACATTCCATTTTAGCCCTACGCCTACATACCATTTTGGATCTAGCAATGATAAATTTTCTTCAATAAATTCATAGTGACCTTTCAGGGCTACTTTAGGAATGAAATTGCTCTTTATCATTTTGGCCTGAAATTGGGTCGCTTGTTCAGCTTCTTCTAAAGCTTTGATTTCATTGCGTTTCTGACCGTTGGCATCACCATCTACAGAAAACGAATGCAATTGCGGATGAAGCATTCTTAAATCCGATCTACTCTCTCCAGTAAGCTGGTGAAGTACTTCTATTAGCAGGATATTGTTGTGTTCAAATTCAAGCTTTTTGGCTTTCAATTGTTGCCTTGCCAGTTCAATTTTATTTCGACTGATAGGTGTTGCCAGACCATTTTCAATGGCCTTATTGACATAAGTTGCCTGCTCATTCAAGTAGTTTTCTGAAGTAGTAAGAACTTTTTTTGAAGCTTTTACCAAGGCAAGTTTATCATAGGCTTCTATGATTTTCAAAGCGATTTTATCTTCCTCTGCCATCCCTAGATAATTCAGTGAGGCTTCCTTGTGTTTGCTCGCTTGGAGGGCATTGCTTGCTTCCAGCCCACTAAACAACACCCAATCAACATCTACTGATGACCTCAGAATATTTTGGTTTTGCAAAACCGGAACCTCCTGAAGTGGGATGGTATTTGGGAAAGTTGAGTTAAAAGGCAATCCTGCAGCGTCTTTAATGACAAGCTTTTGGGTTTCTGTTAATAGGGTTCTCGTATTCTCATCAAAAGTAATGTCATCATTCAAATGGGTATAGCTCCCATTTAATGTAATTTTGGGCAAAAACACTGATTTCGCCAATTGTTGGTCAACTTTGGCCTGTTCCGCATCCAAGTACTTACCATTTATGGTATGGCTTTTACTCAGCCCTTTATTGATCAATCCTTTCAATATTGGATCTAACTCCTGCCCCTTAGTTAGCGAAGGCATCACCGTTAAAAGCAAAATCAATAGAATCGCAAATGCTCCTTTGTATGGTTTCATTGTAAATTGTTTTATAATTACAATACAAAGATCCTGAGGTAGCAGCGATTATCTTTTGACCTATATCAAAAAGTGAAATATAGATTATGTCGGGCGAATATTCTAAAATTGTATCTTATCCTTATTGGCTAAAAAAGAGTGGATCTCTTTATGGAGCTAACTCTTCTTTTTAACGCCTTCCACCCTACTCCAAAAACCATAACCTTTGAAGGCCAGAAAAAGTCTGGTATTTTATTTTGTCAAGAGTGACCGATTTCGATAAAAACTTTTCAATTACAACCTACTTACTTGAATTGCTTTTCCGGATACGGCTCAATGTTTCTTGCGTCATGCCCAAATAGGAAGCGATGTGACCCAATGAAACTTGATAAGAAATGTCTGGGAACTCAGCCAGCATGTATTCATACCGTTCTTTGGCAGTCTGAAATTGAATGGCATTTAATTTATTCACTACTTTGGTGAGCATTTCGGTGCTGACCAACCTTCCTAGCTTTTCCATTTTAGGATAAGTATCGAACAATTCATCCAGCTTCTCTTTTGTGATACTGTATATCACGGCATCTTCTAAAACCTCAATGAAATACAAACTGGGACATTGCTGAAAAAAGCTATCCGCACTGGCCATAAATTTCCCACTACCAAAAAACCATTGGGTGATTTCTTTCCCCGCCTGATTGAGGTAAAAGCTTCTACCCAGTCCACTTTCTATAAAGTACAAGGTTTTAGAAACCTCACCTTGGTGAACAAGCATTTGATTCTTTGAAAAACCTTCTTTTTTAAAGTGTTTGAGAATGTCATCCAATTCATCGTTTGTAAATGGCACCAGTGCTTTTAAAAAATCCGAAATATTCATAAATGTCTAGGGTATAGGAAAACAATTGTTTTAAAAGCGAAATTCTCCTGCAAAGTTGCTACAGTTATTGTTTCTTTAATCAGGCAGCTCTTGAGCTATGGTCCTACTACCCAATTGGTGATAATCATTAAAGGTGAAGCTACAAAAAAATAAGATGAATTTGCAGTGCCTGTGTCTTCTTGATTCGATAAAGCAAGAAAAAAACATTTGGTTAATAATAATTTTCAATCCTTATTTAAAATTCTGTTCTCTATTCAGGTTTAGTTCATTAATTAGCCCCAAATTGCAGGTAGGAAGGGTTTACACAATTTCCATACAAACCCATATACAAAAATCTATGGAACAATTACCACAATTGCGAACAGTAAATGTGACCAGGTACATGCAGCCTTTAAGGGAAGGTGGATCACTTCCAGCACTTGCAGCTGCTGATGATGGTTTTAATTACGTATTAAAATTCCGTGGTGCAGGCCAACGTGAAAAAGCATTGATAGCAGAACTCCTTGGCGGAGAGATCGCACGATTGCTGGGGCTTAAAATTCCCGAACTTGTCTTTGCCAACCTGGACCCAGCATTTGGCAGATCTGAAGGAGACGAAGAGATACAGGATTTATTAAAGGGTAGCCAAGGCTTAAACCTCGCTTTGCATTTCTTATCCGGAGCCATCAATTTTGATCCTTTGGTTTCAAAGGTAGATCCCTTGTTGGCTTCAAAAATCGTTTGGCTTGACATGTTCATCACCAATGTGGACCGGACCTTTAGAAACACAAATATGTTGATGTGGAACAGAGAGCTTTGGCTCATTGACCATGGTGCCGCATTTCTATTTCAGCATGGATGGACAAGATGGAAAGAAAATGCAACCAAATCATTCCCGATTATCGCCAACCATGTGTTACTGCAACAAGCTGAAAGTTTGGCTGAGGTGAATGATGAATTCACTTCTATTTTAAATGAAGATAAGATTAAAGCCATTGTTTCGCTGATACCAGATGAGTGGTTGTTGGCAGGAAGAGACGGAGAAAATGCAGAGGAACTGCGAACAGTCTATGCTGATTTTCTAAAGCTAAGATTGTCTTATGCAGATCAATTCACCAAAGAAGCAGACGATGCAAGAAAATCACTTATATGAATATGCGGTCTTGCGCGTGGTACCAAGGGTGGAACGCGAAGAATTTATTAATGTTGGTGTGATTATATGTGACCATAAAAGTGGCTTCTTAGGGGTAAAAATCCATTTCTCCAAGGAGAAGATTTTAGCCTTAGATCCAGATGCTGATATTGAAATGATTCTTTTGAACTTGAATTCATTTGAAAAAATTTGTAATGGAAAATCTGATGGAGGACAAATTGCAACCATGGACCTGGCTTCACGCTTCAGGTGGCTTACTGCTGTAAGAAGTTCTATTATTCAAACTTCAAGGCCTCACCCTGGGTTGAGCAAAGACCTAACGAAAACCTTGCAAAAGCTTTTCGAAGAATCTGTGATGTAGTGAAAAATTTTGTCATAATTCCAATCAGCTTATTGATAATCGATGATGCTAAAAAATGAAAACCCACCCGATCTTTACAATCGGGTAGGTTTTTATTTAAAATCCATTCACTCCTCCAGCAATAAGACTTATCACCAACAAGACGATGAAAATATAAAATATGATTTTTGCAATTGATGCAAGGCTGGAAGCCAGTCCTCCAAAGCCTAAAACGGCAGCTATTAAAGCGACTACTAGAAATGTGATTACCCAAGTTAACATAGTATCAGTGGTTTTTGGTTAAGAATTTATTTCCAATCCAATAGACAAAAACCAATCCAAAATTCTGCACTTTACCCTAAATACAAATAATTTACACCCATTTTGTTCATTTGAGATAATTTTCTGTTTTATTGGGTCAATATCACCCCAATTTCAGCAAAACTTGCTGGCTCAGCATCAGTGGTACTCTTTGCTTTTAATTGAATATACCTTGCCGCCCTCGCGTCAAATTCAATTCTTTGTTCAATTGGACTGTTGGCGATATTACCAAACTCTCCGGCTGTAGCTTTTTTCCAGCTTTTTCCATCCAGGCTCGTGTAGAATTCAAATTCTTTGATCAAGCCAGACAAATACCTGTTTTGCATTGGGTAATAGGTGAAGCCTGAAACTTCCTGATTTTCTCCCAGATCTATGGTTGCTAAGTTTTGATCACTTATATAATTGGTAGTTGGATCTTCATCTATAAGATTTCCTGAGTTCTCACCTCCATCCACTACCGTCCAATTCTTTTTAGCCAATTGCAGATTAACCTCAACCACCTCACTGAATTTACCTGAAATTGGATCTTTGGTCACAGCCTTTAATTTGGTCGGATGCATTACTTCTAAAGCCTGGGTATAAACTTGACCAGACTGAACAGGATCTTTACCATTCAGACTGTAATACACTTGCACCCCTTCCTCAACAACGTTTAATTTTACTGTTCCATTTTTGTCTCTATCCACAACTGGAGGCAGTAATAATTTAGGCGCATCATAAAAGGCCAAATGGCTTATTACGGGACTGTCTTTTGCATCATGAATGGTGAATTTCACAGCTGTTGCTTTCGTATCTGGAAGTCTTAGGATTCTCTTATAGCCTATGGTCGTCTCCTTGGCTATGCTTTGCCATTCACCCTTTTCATTTTGAACTTCAAGTTCAAATGACTTCACTCTTTGTCCTAGTGAAATATTTTCCTGAACCAAAAAACGATTGAAAGTCCGGGCTCCATCAAAGTCAATGGTAACGCTAGCAGATACCTCGCCTGAAGCAGGGCTCCAGAAGGATCCCATTTCTGAACTCAATAGATTTTCAACAGCATATTGACCATTTTCAGAAGAGGCAGAGAGATCACCGCTGTTCAATGAAATTTTCTGGCTGAAATCTTCCTTCAGCTTATCAACCAATTTCATCAGCTGTGTTACATCGTTTTCATGGATTTGCCCTGTCCTATCTACAGGGAAATTAAGTAATAAAGCGCTATTTCTTCCTATACTGTTGTAATAGATATCCAATAACTCGGGTAGTGATTTCACTTTGTGATCTTCATAAGGATGGTAATACCAACCTGGGCGGATAGATACATCCGATTCAGCCGGTACCCAATGCGTTCCATTTTCCTGACCTGATGAATATTTTTTTGAATATTCAGGCATTCCACCATAAATAGAATCTCTCAAAAGATTGGACCAAGTAGTTGGATAAGCGAAACCATGTTCATTTCCTACCCATCTAACATCTGGGCCTGCATCGCCAAAAATCACGGCCTTAGGCTGAAGTTCTCGGATAATTTCAATCGTCCCAGGCCAATCGTAATAATTCTTTTTATCGACCCTACGTTCTTCATTCGCTCCTCCGTAATAACCAGAACCACCATTGGCTCCATCAAACCACACCTCGAAAATCTCCCCATAGTTGGTAAGCAACTCCCTAAGTTGGGCTCTAAAAATCTCTACATATTTAGGGGTTCCATATTCTGGGTTGTTCCTATCCCAAGGTGATAGGTAAACCCCAAATTTGAGTCCTTCAGCTCTAAAAGCTTCAGCTACTTCTTTGATAATATCTCCATTACCATCTTTCCAAGCTGCATTTTTAACAGAGTGCTCAGTGGTAGCGGTAGGCCAAAGGCAGAAGCCATCATGGTGTTTGGCAGTAATGATAATTCCTTTCATCCCAGCCTCTTTGCAAACCTTTGCCCACTGTTTGGGGTCAAAATCTGTAGGGTTAAACAGTGCGGGATCTTCATCGCCCATTCCCCATTCCATATTGGTGAAAGTATTCATATTAAAATGGGCAAAAGCATAAAACTCCATTCCTTGCCAATCAAGTTGCCTTTCATCGGGTATCGGAAGTACTGGAGTCAGTGGCTCCGTCTGGGAGGGTTGACACTTCACAAATAAGACTACTAAAAGGCCAAAAAGAAATAATTTACTGTTCATTATTGTTTTTTTATTGGCAAGATAAGACACCAAAATTATTTTTACAGGGTTTGAGAAATTTTTCGCATTGTAAAAGCCTACTTTATAGGTCACCTCTGAAATAGAAAATTGGTACATTTTCTAAAGTAGTGCTGCTCTTTGAAGTCTTAAGGATCTAATAAATTCCAGTGGGCTTTCTCCGGTAAAGGAGTTGGTGTTTTATTCAAATGCATCCTGCCCCTGCCTAGTTCTTTGATCAAAGCTTCTAAGAAAAAGCAAAACACTCTATTTCCTTTTCCACCATTGCAACTGCCTCTGGTAAATTTATCTTCCAAAGATTTCAGCGCTGATTCACAGGTTTCTACAGATCAGATTCTGAACAATGTAACGCCATTCATCTCCAGGTCTGTTGGGATTAATTTAAAATAATTCCCTGACAAAACGTCAATGGCACCATTGTCATATTCGGGCCATTAATCCCCTTTTGAGAAGAAAATTATACTGATGAAAAATTAAGTATAAAAAATGCTGAAAACAAACGATTCATAAATCCAGTACAAAGACAATAGCTGGAACTTAAATAACAGGTAACAAGTAACACAATTATTCGGACTTTTATTGACGCGCTTTCAGCTAGTGAACCTGACTTAAAATTGGGGTCAATTCAACTTGTGAATCAATTCCTCAAAATCATCTCTGATATAGATTACGTTTCTACCCAATTCGATCCATTTCTTTTTTTCCAATTGCTTGAGCAGTCTTGAAATCACCTCCCTGGAAGTACCCAATTCATTTGCGATCTCCTGATGGGTGGTAGCAAGTTCATTGGTTTTCAATTGCTTCATTTTTGTCACCAAATAGCGCATCAATCTTTCATCCATGCGCTTGAAGGCAACAGCATCTAAAGTCTTTAACAGTTCTTGAAATTTAATCCGGTAGGAATCCGTAACGTAATCTTTCCACTGCTTGAATTCCTCCGTCCACTTTTCATGTTTGTCTACAGGAACGCTAAGCAATACACTGTCCTCTTCTGCTACTGCTCTGATCTCACTAGCTCTATGGGAAGAGCAACAAGTCAGTGACAAGGCACAAGTTTCACCTGGATCAATATAATACAGTAACAATTCCCTCCCTTCTTCATCCAAACGCAAAACTTTAATGCTTCCACTTAATAATATTGGAACCATTTTAATGAATTGACCTGGCTGTATTATCGTCTCACCGCTTTTAATTTCCATGATTTTCCCTTCATTTGCTAGCGCATCTAAGAGGCGTAAATCTGAAAAGAATGGCAAAAAGCCAGATAGGTTTTCTTTAAGAATCATATTTCCTTACTTAATTTCTTGTGAGCGATCCAGTGCCCAGCCATTGGCATTGTTAAACTCATAAACCAAAACAAAAAACAATAAATGAATCATTTGTGTGGGCAAACCTGCCCAATTCTCTATTAAAGTAGTTCCTCCTATCAACACAAGCATTAAAACCCCTCCTCCAAAAGCTGCTGTTTTGGTTTGCCAACCCAGTACCAAAAATAAACCTATAAAAAACTCTATAAATGGCAATGCAAGGCTAAATGGAATTAACAGAAACTCGGGTAAGATTGAATCTTTAAAATTATCAACCATTCCTTCACTAAAAGCCATAAGTTTAGGAATCCTCACCAACCCGTGGCCCAACATACTAATTCCTATCCCTAACCTAATGAATACATAAGAAATTGATTTCATAAAATGCTTATTTTAAAATGGAAAAGGGTCATTTCGTCAATTTCCGAAATTAACAGTTTTTCTATTCTCAAAACCCTATTAATCTGCTTTACTTTCAATAAAAAACTTCTATAGGAGAGTTAGAAAAACCCTTATCAAATGATGCTTTAAAATTATTTACACAAAATACTAAATCAAACATTAGGCATGACAATGTCAACTGATTTTTATTTCCCCAATTCATAGAAAGGTATAAAGCTGGTAGCAGTCCAAACTCACCAGAAATAGCTGGACTGACCTATTAAGTAGCTGGTATTAAGCACTTCCCAATCGTAAAAATATACAATAAAAAAAACCTCAACCTGTAAGGTTGAGGTTTCCATATAAATGAATGACAACTATTAATACCTATAATATTCAGGCTTGAATGGCCCTTGAGCACTCACACCTATGTATTCTGCTTGGTCTTCAGACAATTGATCCAGTTCTACACCTAGTTTTTTAAGATGTAATTCAGCAACTTTTTCGTCCAAATGCTTTGGAAGCATGTAAACGCCTGGCTCGTACTGGTCAGTGTTGTTCCACAATTCCAATTGGGCCAAAGTCTGGTTGGTAAATGAATTAGACATTACAAACGAAGGATGTCCGGTAGCACAACCTAAATTCACAAGTCTTCCTTCAGCAAGTACAATTATATCATTGCCATCAATGTTATATAAGTCTACTTGAGGTTTAATCTCGTCTTTAGTGTCTCCATAGGTACCATTGAGCCAAGCCATGTCTATCTCATTGTCAAAATGACCAATATTACAAACAATGGCTTTGTCTTTAAGGGCTCTGAAATGGGCTTCAGAAATGATGTCTTTGTTTCCCGTTGCAGTTACAACGATATCTGCTTCTTTGACCGCATCAATCATTTTCTTCACTTCAAAACCATCCATGGCTGCTTGAAGGGCACAAATAGGGTCAATTTCAGATACAATCACTCTGGCACCTGCTCCACGAAGTGAGGCTGCGGATCCTTTTCCTACATCACCATATCCAGCTACAGCAGCTACTTTACCTGCCATCATAATATCGGTAGCCCTTCTAATGGCATCTACCAAGGATTCCTTACATCCATATTTGTTATCAAATTTAGATTTGGTAACAGAATCATTGACATTTATGGCAGGAATTGGTAAAGTACCATTTTTCATCCTTTCATAGAGTCTATGGACACCAGTAGTTGTTTCTTCGGAAAGTCCCTTGATATTCCCTACCAATTCAGGGTATTTATCCAAAACCATATTGGTCAAATCTCCACCGTCATCAAGAATCATGTTTAAAGGCGCTTTTTCTTCACCAAAAAAGAGGGTTTGTTCGATACACCAATCAAAATCTTTCTCTGAAAGTCCTTTCCATGCATATACACTAATACCAGCAGCGGCAATTGCAGCAGCAGCATGGTCTTGTGTTGAAAAGATATTACAAGAAGACCAGGTTACTTCAGCCCCTAAAGCAACCAATGTTTCGATCAATACTGCAGTTTGTATGGTCATGTGTAGACATCCTGCTATTCTAGCTCCTTTTAAAGGTTGGGTTTCCCCAAACTCTTCTCTAAGTGCCATTAGTCCGGGCATTTCACTCTCTGCAAGTCGGATTTCTTTACGTCCATAAGCTGCAAGTGAAAGGTCCTTCACTTTATACTGAACGAATTCCTGTGATTTTGTCGCTGACATATTTTTTATTATATAGTTTCTAGGAAATTTTTGACAAATTTAGTTATAAGTAGACACAAATGAAAATCAGTCTTTTTTAATTAATTTTATTTGTTTGAGCTCATAACGTACAAACTGTCCATTTTGTTTACACATTTCTAAGTGCCCGTAATTTCCAATTCCAGTAATTTTACCACTAAAAAGCGCTCCATCATCATAAGTCGCCCACTCATCAAACAGGTAAAGTACCTTTTGATAATTCTCTTTTATGGATTTGTAGGATTCACTTTGTAAGTAAAGATATTGTTGCTCTACTTTTTCTAAAACTACATTTAGCACTTCATCTAAATGAAATTTCTCACCAGAAACGTTTCTTAAAGAAATGGCGTTGCCTACACTGAAGTCAATTTGATTAACGTTGATACCCAGTCCAATAATGCTACTTTCCAACAACCTCCCTTTAAGGCGATTTTCTATCAACATTCCTCCCAATTTTTTATCATCAAGATAAAAATCATTTGGCCACTTTACTTTTACGCCTTTAATGAAACGGTTCAGCCCTTGCTGTACGCCAATGGCTATAGCCATATTAAGCATAAACTGTTCATCGACAGACAAGAATGTCGGATAAAAAATCATACTAAAAGTCAAATTACAACCTGGCGCTGATTCCCATAGACTTCCACGTTGTCCCTTTCCTCGTATTTGTTTTGGGGTAATGATGACAGTACCTTCTTTTGCCAACCCTGACCGAACCATAGAAAGGGCAACTTCGTTAGTAGAATGACAGTCTGTCAGGTTTATAATTTCTTTTCCTAAAAAAACAGTATTGGCAAGGATTTTATGCATCTATAATTAGTTATTTCATCCCATAATCTGGATATTTATTGATTCATCTCAAGTTATGGATAAAAAGTAAATAAAATTAAAATACACCATAAATAAACATATGACGGCAGAAGAGCTGTGCAAAGTTATAGTAAAAGGAATGGAAGATAAAAAGGCTTCTGACATCGTAATGATGGACTTAAGAGATATCTTTAGCACGATGACTGATTTTTTTGTGATTTGTTCAGCTACATCCGACACACAGGTGGAGGGAATTTCCAGCGCGATTGAAGAAGAAGTTTACAAAACGAATAAAGAAAAACCTTGGATGAGTGAAGGGAAAAGCACCAGCCAATGGGTACTGTTGGACTATGTAAATGTAGTTGTTCATGTTTTCTTAAAAGATAAGCGGGAATTTTATCAATTAGAGGAACTCTGGGGTGATGCAAAAATCACTAAAATAAATCCTCAATAACTTCATGGATAAAAACTTTCCTTTATCTAATTCGTTCTAACAAAAATTTAAGCATTAAAAATATAGACATGAGTAATAATAAATCTAAAAAATTTGTTCCAAAACCTCCCCAAAAACCGAATGTTCAACTTTATTTGATTATCACTGCGGTTATTGTTTTGATCGGCGTTACTTGGTTTAATCAAAACACTGCCACAGTTGAAATTACGATGAAGCGTTTTGAGGACATGGTTTTAAGTAACGATGTTAAAAAAGTAACGGTAATATTTAACCAAAACTATGTAGAAGTTACCCTCAAAGATGAGGCACTTGAAAACCAACGTTATAAAGACGAACTTGAGGGCCAAAACAGGTTTTCTAATCCTACAGGACCGCAGTATAAAATTAAAATTGCTTCAGTTGACAACTTTATAGAGAATTACACCCAACTGGAAGAAAAATTACCCGAAGGTGAAAGAATAGGTTATTCCGCTAAAGAGGAAGAAAGTTGGGGCAATTGGATTTCTAGTTTTGGCTTCCTTATTCTAATATTCTTTCTGTTTTGGATGATGATGCGAAGAATGTCCGGACCAAGTGGACCAGGTGGACAGATCTTTAATGTTGGCAAGTCAAAGGCGCAGTTATTTGATGCTGAGAACAAGGTGAAAATCACCTTTGACAATGTCGCTGGATTGGACGAAGCAAAAGAAGAAGTAGAAGAAATTGTTGAATTCCTTAAGACACCAGACAAATTCACCAAGCTAGGTGGTAAGATACCAAAAGGTGCTCTATTAATCGGCCCTCCAGGTACAGGTAAAACTTTGCTGGCCAAAGCCGTGGCAGGTGAAGCAGGAGTGCCGTTCTTCACCCTATCGGGTTCTGATTTCGTAGAAATGTTTGTTGGAGTAGGTGCTGCTAGGGTACGTGATCTTTTCAAACAAGCCAAAGAAAAAGCACCTTGTATCATTTTTATAGATGAAATAGATGCAATAGGCCGTTCAAGAGGAAAAGGTCAAATGCCTGGATCCAATGATGAGCGTGAAAACACCCTCAACTCTCTACTAGTTGAAATGGATGGGTTTGGAACAGATTCAGGTGTAATTGTACTTGCTGCAACCAACCGTCCTGACGTTCTGGACAGTGCCCTTCTAAGAGCTGGTAGGTTTGACCGACAGATAAGCATAGACAAGCCAGATATGGTAGGTCGAGAAGCAATTTTTAAAGTTCATTTGGAACCTATAAAAACTGCTGATGACATAGAGCCAAAAAAATTAGCGGCTCAAACACCTGGATTCGCAGGTGCTGAGATTGCTAACGTCTGTAATGAAGCTGCATTGATAGCAGCCAGACGTAATAAAAGTGCTGTAGACATGCAGGATTTCCAAGATGCTGTAGACAGAGTAATTGGAGGTCTTGAGAAGAAAAATAAGATTATTTCTCCTGAAGAGAAGAAAATTGTTGCTTATCATGAAGCAGGACATGCTGTTGCGGGTTGGTTCTTAGAACATGCCGATCCATTGGTTAAAGTAAGTATAGTGCCTAGAGGAATAGCTGCATTGGGATATGCCCAGTACTTACCTAAGGAACAATTCCTATACCAAACAGAACAACTTATAGATGAGATGTGCATGGCACTAGGAGGAAGAGCTGCAGAGGAAATTACCTTTGGTAAAATATCTACAGGTGCATTGAGTGACCTTGAGAGAATTACTAAAATGGCTTACTCTATCGTTTCTGTGTACGGTATGAATGACAAAATTGGTAATGTGTCCTTTTACGACAGTAAATCCAATGACTACAAATTTGACAAACCTTACTCTGAAAATACGGCACAGACCATAGATGAAGAAGTACGTAAGTTGATCGAGTTTGCCTATAAAAAGACACTTGACCTTTTGAAAGATAAAAAAATAGAATTGGTGAAAATTGCCAAGGAACTATTAGAAAAAGAGATTTTGTTTCAAGCAGACTTAGAAAAACTAATAGGTAAAAGACCCTTTGATAAGGAAACAACCTACGAAAAGTTTACTAAGTTATCAGAAGAAGAAACTGCCTTAATTGAGGTTAAGGAAGGAACATCTGATTCAGATGATAAAAAAGAAGACGTTATAGAGAATAAAGATTAAATCTAAATCTTTGTGCGAAATATGATAAGAGGAGGGGAAACCCTCCTTTTTTGATTTAGCAATTGTTAGTAATAGTTATTTGTAAACTGTAATTTTATTACGATAAACCGATCCTTTAATAGCCATGTCATCAAATCAAAGTACGACCCATCTGGACAATAAAATGAAAATCTCTTTAAACAAATCTCAGAAGGTCTATTTTGTTTCTGACTTTCATTTGGGTACACCTGATGACAAATCAAGTCGAAAAAGAGAGGAGAAAATAGTGAAATGGCTAGGTGAAATTGAGGATGATGCTGCCGCGGTTTTTTTCGTTGGAGACATATTTGACTTTTGGTTTGAATATGAAAAAGTGATTCCAAAAGGATTTTTTCGATTCTTTGCCAAGATCACAATGATGAGAACCAGGGGCATTCCCTTGTTTTTCTTCACCGGCAACCATGATTTATGGATGAAAGATTATTTTTCTGAGGAATTGGGCATCCCTGTATTCCACCATCCACAAGAAATTCAGGTAAACCAAAAGCGATTTTTGGTCGGTCATGGAGATGGCCTAGGCCCTGGTGACAATAAGTACAAACTACTTAAAAAGTTTTTCACAAGCAGCGCATGCAAATGGATGTTCAAATGGCTGCACCCAGATATTGGAATAGCCATAGCCCAAGCCTGGTCCAAAGACAGCCGACTGACCAATGAGTTAAAGAAAGAAGATGAATTTAAAGGGCAAGAACACGAATGGTTGTATCAATACAGCAAGGAGATAGAAAGTAAAATCCATTTTGATTATTATGTGTTTGGTCACAGACATTTGCCGCTAAACTTACCGATTAGCTCCACCTCTGTATATTTTAATCTTGGGGAATGGGTTAATCAATGTTATTATGGAGAATTTGATGGGCAGAGCTTTCAACTTAAGCAATACAATGGCTATGCTATCAAGGCTAATTGAAACGATCTTAACATGGTTATTGGCCTTTACAATAGTCCCTTTGACCTTCGGACAACAAAAAGACTTTGTCAAACTATGGGATGCTAAAATCCTTGGCATGGATAAAATATCAACCGATGGCAAGGAAAATGTTTTTATAACTGATAAGCAAGGCTACCTTTATCAATACAATGCCAAAGGAGAATCAATCAATCAATTGGCCACCTCCTTAAGTGCTCCCCTTACCCATTTGGACGCTTTCAAAACTGTAAATATTTTTCTATTCAGCTCGCCTTTGCAGCGTTTTGAAATTCTTGACAGATTTTTGAATCCCATCATCAGCAAATCCATAGCTGAAGCAGGTGTATTCGGATGGATAAGCCAAGCCAGCTTGGGAAATAACAATAGCCTTTGGGTATATGATGAATCAGATCTCAATCTGAAAAAGGTTAACCTCAACAATAATGAGCTGCAACAAGCGCAAGCCATTAATACTATAATTCAGGATGATGAGCTGGAGATTATCCTGTTAATAGAGAGGTATAATTTATTATTTCTTCAAGTAGCAGGTGAAGGGATATATATATTTGATAATCAGGCTAATTTTATAGAGAAAATCTCATTATCGGCCAATAATAGCGCTATAATCGATGGCGATTTTATTTATGCTATTATAAATGATCAACTGGTAAAAACAAACTATCTAACAAAAGTTTCTAAATCTATTGCCCTACCTACGGCTAAAACATATAATCGCCTAGCATTATCCAATCAACAGCTCATTTTAGCCAATGAAAAAGGTGTTTCGGTTTTTGAGCGTCCAAAAAATTTTTAATTCTATTGCAATGATACCACTTACATAAAACAAAATAATATTTATTGCTTTATGGCCATAATTCCCCTTATTAATTATAATTTTGTTAAATTATATTAATTAAAGTTGAATTTTTAAAATTATTCGGATCGATCTTTGCAATTTGGACGTTAATGAATGAAGAAAAATATACCGTTACAATAATATTATCTGTACTCCTTTTTTTAATCTTTTTCTATTCCGGAAAATTTTCTGCAGAGGCCCAGAGTGTTAGCAGGTCCTTTGAGACCGAGATTTCATTCCCTAAGGAATTGAACACCCCTGCCATTAATTTTGATTTAAAATCAGTTGGAAATAAAAAGTTCAAGCTGATTTTAGACAAACCCAATGCCCAGTTAACAAACGTAAAAATATTTGACATTTTAGGCAATTTGATCCTTCAAGACCAACTTTTGCCGGATGGAGGCCTACAAAAAAATTATGATTTCACCCACCTCAATAGCAAAATTTTCGTTGTTGAAGTTGGTAATGCCAAATACAACAAGACCAAAAGCATTTATGCCAATCCGCACGGAACGCTTGAAAAAGATGCCAGTTTGGAGGAATAAAAAAAGGACTTGAATACCAAGTCCTTTTTTTGTTTTAAAGATGAGAAGCAATTTTTAAACTACTTCAACAAGTTTAATATCAAATACCAAATCTTCTCCAGCTAGTGGGTGATTGGCATCCAATGTGATTTTTGTTTCGTCAATATGTACAACCTTTACTGGGGTAGGCTGACCTTGTTGGTTTTGGATCGATAAATCCATACCTACTTCAGGCTTAATATCTGCTGGTACCTGATCAATAGGAACATCCAACATCATGTCTTCTCTTTTTGGACCATAAGCTTCTTCAGTGGGAATGGTTACACTGATATCATCTCCTACCGTCATGCCTTCTACGGCAACATCAAATCCTTTTATCATTTTGCCATCTCCCAATACGAACTCAAGAGGTTCTCTATCTTTAGAAGAATCGAATATAGTTCCGTCGTTAAGTTTTCCTGTGTAGTGTACCTTTACGGTATTTCCTTTAGTTGCTACAGACATAGTTTGTATCTTTTTTTGTTTGATGCACAAAGGTAACAGAAATTTTAGGGGATTAAAAAATATGGGTGATCGATTACATTAGTGTTCAATATCGAAAAGAAAATGTCCACTTTCGAACATGATTATAGGTCAAAACGTACAAATATTGCTAAATTGAGGGATAAAAGGTTGGCATAATTTCAGCAGTAGTAAACCAAAAAACAATGGAGGATAAATATTTAGGCAAAATATTGATTGTAGATGACAACGAGGACCTTCTTTTTGCAGCCAAGATGTTATTGAAAAAACATGCAAAAGAAGTGTTCATCGAAAAGGATCCAAGAAGGATCCCCTTTTTGATCAACAACAACAATTACGATGTCATCCTTCTGGATATGAATTTTACTGAAGACACAACTTCCGGTAAGGAAGGGTTTCACTGGCTCAGAAAAATCAAAGAAATGGATCCCAAAGCAGTGGTCATACTCATCACCGCATTTGGTGATGTGGAAATGGCGGTGCAGGCCCTTAAAGAAGGGGCTACAGATTTTATTCTAAAGCCCTGGCAAAACGAAAAATTGCTGGCCACACTGTCTGCAGCCATTAAGCTTAAAGAAAGCTACAACCAGGTAGACAAACTATCCAGTCGGCAGAAGCAATTGCAGGCAGATATGAAAAAACCATTTTCAGAAATCATCGGCCATAGTGCTGCCATGAAGAATGTTTTTTCCATTATCGAAAAAGTAGCAAAAACCGATGCCAACGTATTGATTTTGGGTGAAAATGGCACAGGAAAGGAACTCATAGCAAGGGCTATCCATGACCAATCTGAGAGGAATGATGAAATTTTTGTAGGGGTAGACATGGGAGCCATTACAGAAAGCCTATTTGAAAGTGAGCTTTTTGGGCACAAAAAAGGAGCCTATACAGATGCAAAAGAAGACCGGGCGGGAAGGTTTGAAGTAGCGGACAACGGCACCTTATTTCTTGATGAAATAGGAAATCTTAGTATGCCCCTTCAATCAAAGTTACTCACAGCCCTCCAAAAAAGAGAGGTCACCAGGATTGGAAGTAATAAATCTTTGCCCATAGACATCCGGTTGATATGCGCCACCAATATGCCCATTCACAACATGATTTTAGAAAGCACCTTCCGCCAAGATCTGTTGTATAGAATCAACACTGTAGAAATATTCCTACCTCCGCTAAGGGATAGACAGGATGACATACCTACCTTGGCAGATCATTTTCTAAAGGTCTACGCCACTAAATACAGAAAGCAATTCAAAGGATTAAAGCACAGTGCCCACCAATTGTTGCAAAGATACAGTTGGCCAGGAAATATCAGAGAGCTACAACATGCCATAGAAAGGGCCATAATAATGGCTGAAGGAGAAGAATTGGACAGCAGAGATTTCTTTTTTCTTTCGGCAAAGCCTGCCAATGATAAAATAAATACAAATTCCTTGAACCTTGATGAGGTCGAAAAAAACATGATACAAAAGGCGATCGATAAAAACGGTGGAAATATTTCCAAAGCTGCTAAAGAATTGGGATTAACCAGGGCTTCACTCTATAGAAGGTTGGAAAAATATGGATTATAAAATCGGATTAATGGGCAGGGTCTTTGTCCTTGCATTGAGTCTGTTTTTACTGGGGTATATTATTACCAATGAAGCAGGAGCATTTGCTATTTCATTGTTTTTCATTGTCACTTTTGTACAATTGATTCTTTTGATCAGGTATGCAGAAAGTAGCTTCAAAAAAGTCAGGCAGTTCCTAGATAATATTAAAAAGAATAATTATGCTACTGTATATCCTGTAAAGTTTGATGGGACTGAAACTGACGACCTGCACATAGAGTTCAACGCCATTCTGGCGAAACTCAAGGAAGACCAATTAGAGAAAGAAGCAAATTTTCAATATTTCCGCACCGTATTTCAGCACTTAAGCATAGGCCTTATCACCTTTGAGGCAGATGGAAGTGTGCAGATATTAAATACCGCTGCCAAGCGAATGCTAAACATTGACAAATTGACTCATATTCAGGAAATATCAGGAATTAACAAGGAATTGTACCAGGCCATAGACCAACTGAGAACTGGCGGAAGTGAGCTAATCAAAATCGCCCATCCCGATGGGATAATGCAATTGTCGGTTTATGCGATTGAATTGGTATTAAGGGATGTGAAATTCAAATTAGTCTCCTTACAAAACATTCAAAGCGAGCTTGAGGAAAAAGAAATGGAGGCTTGGCAAAATCTCATCAGAGTGCTTACCCATGAAATAATGAATTCTATTGCTCCTATCTCCTCATTGGCTGCAACCATAAATTCTGATTTGAAAAGTAAGATTAAAAATAAAGGTTCTGTAGCACATGAAGATTTACAGGATTATCAAATGGGAATTTCCACTATAGAAAAAAGAAGCGAAGGGCTTATTAATTTTGTCAGTGATTTTAGAAGTCTTGCCCACATTCCCAATCCTAAATTTACAGCAATCAAAATAGAGGAACTTTTTGACAGACTAGAAATCTTGTTTCAAAATCAATGTGAAGAAAAAGCCGTCAAAATCAACAAGGACATTTTACCCAAAGACCTGTTGCTATTTGCGGATTGCGCATTAATCGAACAGGTGCTTATAAATCTGACTCAAAATGCCGTCCATGCGATGGAAGAGACCGAGATAAAGAAAATTAACCTCCGCGCTTATATAGATGACAATGGTAAGATCATTTTAGAAGTAGCCGATACAGGCAAAGGGATAGAAGAAGAGGCGCTAAACAAAATCTTCATACCCTTTTTCACTACCAAACAAAAAGGCTCAGGCATAGGGCTTAGCTTATCTAAGCAAATCATGCGCCGCCACAAGGGAAATTTGCAGGTAAAGTCTAGCGTAGGTGTGGGCACTGTTTTCAAATTGATTTTTAATGCCTGATTTACATCAATTCCATTCTGTTGCTGTATGGAACCCCTACACCACTAAATAACAATTTGTTCACATAACAGAATGAAAATGCCATTAAATTAGCATTTATACAATAAGTAGTTCATTACCAGTTCATTTGTACTACTTAAATTGCTTCCAAAACAGATTCATTTTGGAAACAGATTTTAAAACAATTATTCTTTCCGACATCCACCTTGGGACCAAAGGCTCCAAAGCAAAGGAAGTGGTCAGGTTTTTAAAGCAATATCATTGCGAAAACCTTATCCTTAATGGCGATATTATTGACGGATGGCAACTGAAAAAATCAGGCAGTTGGAAGCGAAAACACACCAGGGTATTCAATAGGATCCTGAAAATGGTGGATGCTAACAGTACGCGGGTATTCTACTTAAGAGGCAATCATGATGATTTTTTAGATCAAATTCTCCCTCTGGAAATCGGCCGGCTTTCAATTCTCAAAGACATGGTATACGAAAGTCATGGACGAAAGTATTTTGTAACCCATGGAGATGTCTTTGACAATATCACTACCAACCTTCGATGGATAGCCTATCTTGGGGACATTGGTTATACCTTTTTACTTTGGGTCAATACACAAGTTAACTTGTATCGCCGAAAAAAAGGACTCCCCTATTTTTCACTTTCTCAATACGTAAAATCTAAGGTTAAATCGGCGGTGACTTATATCGATGATTTTGAAAAAGAGTTATGCAAGGTGGCTAAATCTAAGAATTGTGATGGAATTATCTGCGGCCATATCCATAAAGCTGAGATAAGAAACATAGACGGGATTGACTACTATAACTCGGGCGACTGGGTGGAAACCCTAAGTGCGCTAGCAGAAGATCATGAGGGAAACTGGCAACTCATATACTATAATGAATTGGATTTTAGTCAACTGAACAACAAGAAGGTCGTAAAAATGAAAGATATACCTGTAAATCAGGCGAAAAAATTCTACTAAAGTCAAGAATGAAATTTTTGTTTATCGTTCAGGGAGAAGGCAGGGGTCACATGACCCAAGCTCAGGTTTTAAAAAATGTTTTAGAAAAACAGGGACACGTTATCGTTGCTGTTATTTTAGGGACAAGCAAAAGGAGAAAAATTCCCTCCTACTTTTTAGCTTCATTTAATTGTCCTGTTTATAGCATTCCAAGTCCTAATTTCATCACCGACAAGGCAAATAAATCCATTAAATTGAGGGCCACGATATTCGAAAATTTAAAAAAATCCCCTCAGTTTTTTCGGACTTTAAAGCAAATTGACCATCAAGTCAGTTTTCACCAGCCAGATGGAATCATTAATTTTTACGATATTTTGGGTGGACTGTACAATTTAATATTTAGACCAAAAACCAAATTTATTGCCATAGGACATCAATACCTCTCCTTTCATCCTGATTTCAATTTTTACAAACAGGGTGAAATCAACAAGTTCTTATTTAAGTTAAATACTAAAATCACTTGCCATGGTGCTGCAGTGAAAATTGCTTTGTCCCTCTGGCAGCCATCTGCGGCCAATCGGAAAAATGGACTAAAAGTATGGCCTCCACTGGTAAAAGAAATTATAAAAAAAACAGCGGTAAGAGAAGAAAATTTTTTTCTGGCCTATGTGGTAAACCCTGGATATGCGCAGGAATTGATCCAATCTGCTAAAGAAAACCCAGATTCAGATATTCAGGCATTTTGGGACAATTCAGGGGTCTCGGATCCCTATGAAGCACTTCCAAACCTTGTTTTTCACCAAATCAATGAAAGCCTATTTTTAGAGAAGATGGCAACATGCAAAGGATTTCTCACTACGGCAGGTTTTGAATCTATAGGAGAGGCCATGTACCTAGGTAAAAACATTCTCATGGTGCCCGTAAAAGGACAATATGAACAGCATTGTAATGCCATTGATGCCGAAAAAGCTGGCGCAGGAAAAGCGTCTAAAACCTTTGATCTTAAGGTTTTGAAACGATACATTGGCAGTCTAAAAGATACTCAGCATAAGAATGCCACTTATAAAGCATGGCAAAACTCATTGGAAGAACATGTTTTTGAAATGGTGAATGAAATTTCTTCCGATGAAAAAGTCAATGCTTATTGATACTATTTCTGGTATCTTTCTCCAAAAGCACCATCCAAAACACTGTCTATTTCTTATTTTAGACCGAAAACCTAAAAATATGGTGACTTTATAAGCCTAATTTTACAAGGCTATATACCAATAAAAAATAAGGGGTATAAAAAAAAAGCAAAATACAACTTGGGAAATTTGGCAAAAAGAAATCTAAATAGTTTAAATTCGCTCTTTATTAATTAGGTGCGAACTATCCATGAATATAGAGTTAAAGCGATTGAAGGAAGACCGGGAAAAAACCCGGCATTGGAAGAAATGGGGCCCTTATCTTACTGAAAGGCAATGGGGTACTGTTAGAGAAGACTATAGCCCTGATGGATCCGCTTGGGAAAATGTGACCCATGATGACGCCAGAAGTAAGGCTTATCGATGGGGTGAAGAAGGTATAGGCGGTATCAGCGATAACAAACAAAAACTATGCATTTCATGGGCTTTTTGGAATGGTAAGGATGAAATGATCAAAGAGAGGTTGTACGGCCTTACAGGGAATCAGGGGAATCATGGTGAAGACGTAAAAGAGCTGTACTATTACCTGGACTCTTCTCCCTCCCATAGTTACATGAAAATGCTCTACAAATACCCGCAGAGCAAATTTCCTTATCAGGAATTGTTGGATGAAAATCAAAGAAGAAGTAAAACCGACAAAGAATACGAAATATTAGATACTGGTATCTTTGATGACAATGCCTATTTTGATATTTATTTGGAGTATGCCAAAGAAGATGTTGAAGACATTGTCTGTAAAGCCACTATCCATAACCGGGGGGCTAAGGAAGCTAACCTATGTGTTATGCCCACTATCTGGTTTAGAAAAACCTGGTTTACTGGCGATGAACCATTTATCCCTACAATGCGGAAAAATGGGAAAAATAAAATTAAAGCCTACTCACCCAAATCAGGTAACTACACTTTTAACTTCAAAGGAGATCCTGAGCTGAAATTTTGTGACAATGAAACCAATAGAGAACGGTTATATCACATTGGCAATCAAAAAAAATACCTCAAAGATGCTATCAATGACTATGTGATCAATGGAGATGAGCAGCACCTGAATCCAAAAAATACAGGAACGAAAGCAGCAGCAATTTACCAATTGACAATTCCAGCAGGAGGCCAAGCTGAGGTTGTTTTCAGAATGCAAAAATTACAAACTGAAGACCCTATTGAAAATGCTGAAAGCATCCTTCAAAATCGAATTGAGGACACGAATTCATTTTATGACGTCCTTCAGGAAAGAGTAAAAGACGAGCAAATGCGCTTGATCCAAAGACAAGCTTATGCAGGCATGTTGTGGACCAAACAATTTTATTATTACAACGTCGAGCGTTGGTTGGAAGGTGATTCTGGAAGGTACTTGCCCCCCGAAGAAAGAAAATCAGGGAGAAATAGCAATTGGCGACACCTACAGAATTATGACATTATTTCCATGCCTGACAAATGGGAATACCCCTGGTATGCGGCTTGGGACCTCGCTTTTCACACCATCCCGCTAGCCCGATTGGACCCTGATTTTGCCAAGGACCAATTGCTGGTGTTGTTGAATGATTGGTACATGCACCCAAACGGGCAGATGCCTGCCTATGAATGGAATTTCAATGATGTTAACCCTCCTGTCCATGCCTGGGCAGTGCAGCGTGTTTATCAGATAGATAGAAAAAACAACAAAGATAAGGTCGGCGACCAGGAATTTCTTGAACGAGCATTTCATAAATTGCTGCTGAACTTTACCTGGTGGGTCAACCAAAAAGATATGGAAGGCAAGAATATCTTCGAAGGAGGATTTCTCGGCCTTGATAATATCAGTGTTTTTGACAGAAGTCATGTAGATAAGTTTTTTGGCAAGCTAGAACAGGCGGATGCTACTTCATGGATGGCCATGTTTAGCCTCAATATGCTAAGGATTTCCCTAGATCTCTGTGTCTTCAATAAAGTATACCAACATACGGCCACTAAGTTCCTGGAACACTTCCTGAACATAGCAGGTGCCATGAGCAATATTTCTAAAGATAACATTAGTCTTTGGGACGATGAGGATAACTTCTTCTACGATGTACTCCATCTTTCTGGAGAAGAGCCAAAGGTTATGAAAGTAAAATCCATAGTAGGCATTATTCCAATGTTTGCAGTGGAACCTATTCGGGAAGAATTATTTGATGACCTGCCGGAATTTAAAAGGAGACTGAACTTTTTCTTTAAAGAAAAACCCAAATTGGCCGCGTTGGTTTCGAACTGGATTCATCCTGGCCGGGATAAAAGAAGGCTTTTTTCATTGTTGAGAGGGCATCGCATGAAAAGTATTCTTAATAAAATGCTTGACGAAAAAGAATTCCTTTCTGAATTTGGCATTAGGTCCCTTTCCAAAGATCATCTAGAACACCCCTACTCGGTCCAAATCAATGGAAATAAATTCTCAATCAGCTATGCTCCGGGCGAATCTGAGACGACCATGTTTGGTGGAAATAGCAATTGGCGTGGTCCTATTTGGTTCCCTATCAATTATTTGATTATTGAATCACTGAAAAAATTTGATTACTACTATGGCGGTACCTTCTCGATCGAGTATCCTACAGGTTCGGGGAAATACATCACTTTAGACCTTATTGCTAAAGAACTATCCCTCAGGCTGATCAATATATTTATGAAAGATCAACACGGAAACCGCCCCATCTATGCAGACAATGAAAAAATGCAAAAAGACCCGCATTTCCAGGATTTGATCCTATTTTACGAGTACTTCCATGGAGACAATGGCCGTGGTTTAGGTGCTTCGCATCAAACAGGTTGGACAGGCTTGGTTGCTGAGTTAATTCATAAATACCATAAGGAACAAGAATATTACCCCAATGCTGCTACCGAATTTAGTTCCTAATAGATTAGAGGCTGGTTGTGATGAGGTGGGCAGGGGTTGCCTCAGTGGTCCGGTAACGGCTGCTGCAGTGATCTTACCCGCCGACTACGCCAATGAATGGATTAATGATTCAAAGAAATTGACGAAAGGCAACCGGGAGAAACTTACTGAAGAAATAAAAACCAATGCTTTGGCCTGGGCCATTGCCAGTGCGACGGTAGAAGAAATTGATAAAATCAATATTTTGAACGCATCCTTTCTGGCAATGAACCGGGCCATTGAGGCATTAAAAACCAAACCTGAATTCTTGTTGATTGATGGCAACCGATTCAATCCGGTTTATGATATACCTTATGAATGTATCATTAAAGGTGATGGGAAATATGCCAGCATAGCGGCTGCCTCCATTCTAGCAAAAACCTACAGGGATGAATTAATGGCCGATCTTGCAATAGCCTACCCAGGATATGGTTGGGAAAGAAACGTAGGATATCCTACAAAAATCCACCGCTTGGGAATCAAAGAACTGGGGGCAAGCCCACATCATAGAAAATCATTCCGTCTTTTGCCTAAGTAAAAACAATAAACCTAGGTCGACTTTATTTAAAAAATAAATTTGATCATCTGGGCATTTAAGGTAGTTTGAGAAGCGTAAATTGCAATAATTCTCAAAAAAAAGACACTGCCACACCCTTACCCGCCAAAGTGCCACCTAAAATAGGGTTCGCAGTGACGCTTTTGTCTACTTTAAGCTATAATCAACGCTAAATCAAGTAATTTGACTTTTACTTAATGTCCCATGCCAGAAAACTTTGCGGAATGTTTTCAACGATATCCGAAGCCAAAGTTCCTCTTCGTAGCTTTTTCCCAGCAAGTTCTTCAGCATCGCCATGGTGAAAGACGGCACAGATGGCTGCATTTTTCATAGTATAACCCTGTCCTAAAAATGAGGTGAGCATACCTGTAAGCACATCTCCTGATCCGCCAGTGGCCATATATACGGTTCCTGAATTATTAAACACCTGGCTTCCATCGGGAAAACTCATTAGGCTGAATGCTCCTTTTAAAACCAGGCTACAGTTATTTTCCATACAGAACGCTTTAGCCAAATTAATTCGCTGTAGGTGATTATCGGATTTAACTCCTGTTAGCCGTTCAAACTCTTTTAAATGAGGCGTTAGAATTACATTCTCATGTAATAAAGTGAGCCAATCTCTATTTTCCCCTAAAATATTAATGGCGTCTGCATCCAAAACCGTAGGACCTGCATAATTTTCAAGAATATAGTTTACAAGGTTTTGGGCGTTTTCTCCATTGCCCAATCCGGGACCAACGCCTATGGCGTCTATCCCTGAAAGTTCGATGCTAGCATCAATATCCATTTCATCTTCTGGTCTCAAGACCATGGCCTCAGAAATGGTAGATTGAATAATGTTTACACCACAACCTGGAATTTTACAAAAAACCAACCCTGAACCAGTACGCAAAGCGGCCTTAGTACTAAGGCAAATGGAGCCCATTTTACCATAACTACCTCCTGCTAAAATTATGCGCCCGAAATCTCCTTTATGACTAAAGGCATGGAATTTCTTATGGAAGGTTGCAAGAGATTCTCCCGAAAAAAAGTATCGCTCCGAAGGGAAATCATCAAAGTGTTTTTGCTCCATTCCAATGTCTTTTACAACCAATTGACCTACATACTGTGCATGTTCGGGGAAAAGTAAGGACAACTTGGGAAACTGAAAACTTACAGTATAATCTGCATGAAACACCTCCCCGTCAGCAGGTGTATCAGAAGGAAGGCCCGATGGAAGGTCTACACTGATCTTCAGGCCTTTTTCTTCATTAATCCTTCTAATCAATTCAAGGTATTCACCTTCAAGGGGCCTATTTATCCCCACCCCGAAAACGGCATCAATGGTGATTTCTGAGGACTTTAATTCTTGCCAACTGCTTGTAACAATCCCTGGTGGCAGGGCTTTGAGGTTCTTAACAAAATCGGTGGACCCTTTTTCACGATCACCTATTGTCGTCACCTTTATAACATACCCTTTTTCCGACAATAAGCGGGCAATGGCCAAGCCATCTCCTCCGTTATTACCGATGCCACAGTAAATATTTATGGTCTTTTCTTTGTTGAAATTAGCCGTAAACCAATGGCAAAATTCATTTGCCGCCCTCTCCATTAATTGGTAGGGAGTAATGCCCGATGCCTGGACATACAATTTATCAAGCTCCTTCACTTGAGTTCCAGATATTATTTTTTGCATAATTTGATCTAATAAAAATCAACGGTTAATTAAGGCCAGTTCAAATGCTGGTGAAGAAAATCAAATACTCCTTTATTTCTCGAAGCATGACCTCCATTAAAATATTCTATGTTTGTTTTATCCCCCTTAGCAAACTGAGTGTAAAGGGACCTGACTTTTTCGTATTCATAAGCCACCCATTCATCTGGCTGAACCAAGTCATGTCTACCCCGCTCTACCATGAATGGTCTGGGAAATATCAAATAGGCCATTTCTGCATAACTGAAAGTATTGCCCATATTGAAGTAGGGCATTTCCCATTCTATGGTATGCATAAAGCTGTTATAAAAAGAGGTATCGGCGACCTTCCTCGTCCAATCTCCAAAATCTGCGGAACATATGGAGAGGGCATAACCTTCCAGTATGGATGGGATTCTCATAGCTGTTTCGCCCCCGTAACTTTTACCATAAAAGGCGATGCGGTTTTTGTCCACAAAAGGCAAACCCCCAAGGAATTTTAAATATTGCTGGTGTTGTGCCAAAACAAAAGAAAAAAGGCTCTTCCCTATGTTATTGGCTTTCCTGTCCAGCCAGCGGTATCGATCTTCTCCTGAAAACAAACCATAAGGGACAAATACTACAAATCCTTCCTCTGCCAGTTTTGCTGCCATATTGTTATAGCTTGTATGCCCTTCTATTACAATTTCAGGCACTCCATTTCTACCATGTTGCACCACCACTACCGGACGCTGCTCCCCCTTACCAATGTCCTTAGGTAGCAACAGTATCCCTCCGCCTCCAAATTCCGGAAAAACATCCAACTCAATGGAGTATCCCTTCCACTTTTCCTCTTCATAAACCTGAATACTGCTTGGGTTTCCCGGTAATAAATCGTCGGAAAAGCTTCCGATTACTTCATCTTTGAAATATGCTCTATACTTCTGACTCTTTTTAATAAATTGATTTGGTTTTTCATAGGGATGATAGCTTTTCGTACTCCATTTTTTATTGGCCCATTCGGGCATCACTTTATGCAGGTAAAACTCATTTCTAGTAACCGGCGATAAATGCATCAGCTGTTGAACATAAGCTTCCATGCTTTTTCTTATCCTAAGCTGCCTATCCTTAGGGTTAAAACCTTTTCTTTGGTCTTTGGGTATATCATCGGAAAGAACAATTTTTCCCTCCACTCCCATAAAACCTAGCAAGGTATTGAGCCCTTTCGCTGACCCGTAAGCAATGGAGTTACTGTTTTCCCCTACCACCATTACCCTACTATCCTTGGCATTTTTCTCAATAAGAGGTATTCGATTAAAGGTTTCCTGTAAAACCTTAAAATCTGTTTGTTTAAGCGCCCCTTTATATCCGGAATAGCTAAATGGATTATACTCCAGAGGTTTTTGGGTAGTAAGGATGACTTCTTCCGGCAGTTGGCTGTGCTCAATCACCAAGCCTCTTGGAGCTACCATGGCGGCCAATTCAATGTCACCAAAATGAGTGGAAAAGTCCCAAATGTTTCGATAAATGGGATCCTCCCATTTCGCTTGCTGTTGGCCAAAATAACCAGAGATTAAGCTTGCGTCAATGTTTGTATCCAAGGCAGCAGCAAGCAAAGCAATCAGGCCTCCTTCTCCGAAACCTGCCAAACCTATTTTATTAGCCCCATGGTCTTGCCAATATTGCGTGATTGCCATCACTTGTAGCACCTCAAAACCTATCAGGTGTTTGCCCATTTGATAGGCTTGTCTATAAATCCATTCCCTGGCCGATTGGTCTTTTTCTAGCACTTGTCTATTGATCAAAGTTGGAAGGATTACTTCAAAACCATTTACAGCCAAATGTCTCGCCATTTGAGAACTTTCAGCTATTCCCGGAACCAATCCAGCAAATTGCTCAGGAAGCTGATCCGCATCAGGTAAAACCACAACATGACCTTTCGGATGGTCTTTAGGTTTGAGTAAGAGCCCTTCACCAAACATACCTTCTATCACCGGCCACTTGATCTGGTATATGGTGTATTTTTCTGTTTCTGCTACTGCAATAGGGTTTGAAACATTGGCTATTATTTCAATTTTGTTCTCTTTTACCGGTAGGGAGGCTAGCCCTAATAAGGACCTCAATTTATCGCGCTTTTCGGACAAAAAATCCTCTTTATGTTCATTAGATGAAAATCCATTCGTCCAGTCTTGCATTCTTTTTTTCTTGGCCTCTTCGATTTTCACCTCCACAAAACGATGCGCCCCATTCAATAAATCTCTGGAAAAGGCTTCTTGGGAAACAGGTGCTATACCTTCTCTCGTTCCTGGTAGAACTTGAGGCAGGCTGTCGACCAATGAAATAACACTATAGAAAAGTAGTAGTGATAAATTTATCATAAGGGGTCTTAGGAATAGCTAATAATTAAAAGGTAAAATAATAAATGACTGCTCCAAAAACTAATAATGATTTGAATTACAACCATAAAATCATCAGCAGAGCATGTAAAATAATTAAAGCTTAGTTTCAAAAATTAATATTAAACTGTATTTTTGCCCTATACAATTTCAATCAGGGTGAATTGAAGGTTCTCATTTAGGAAATCCTAATGATCACTACATAAACAAGCCGAATTCATGCCCAAATCCTTTTATTTTTTCGCTGCAATTTTATTCTTTTTCACTTTGCACGCTTTTGGTCAATGTAGACTCATTAATAATTCAGATCTCTACGAACTTTTACTAAATGAAGGCAATAGTCCTTCATTCGAGTTTAATATCCCTGAAGGAGTTACTGTTACTTCTGTAAAGGTTACCGTTGCGAATTATGGACATGGAGGAGGTCATTATAAATCCAGGATAAGGTCATTTTCAGATTTAAATAGTATTCGCTTCGATGAAAATGGTATACTGGAGGTTTTAAATACACCAATTACAGGACCATCTATTCAGGACCTACAGATAGAAAGCGGTTTATTCGATGATTGTGGAATGATTGGAGAATTTGTGAAATTTGACTGGAAAGTAAGTATAGAAGCGACAGGAACGGATGGAACCTTAATCAATTATTCTGGTTCCTTATCGGATAATTTAGCAATCCCAGATCACTTGGGAAATGTGTACAACGGGACAAGTTATGTTCAAGGAAGCATAGATCTAATAAGATCAACCTGGGGTGAAGAAATTGTGGCCTACCCTGACCTGGATAGAGATGGCTTTGGTGATGCAAATGCTGAAGCCGTTTTAATTTGTGATGAATACTGTTCAGATTATGCAACCAATAATCTTGATTGTGATGACTCTTTTCCAAATATCAATCCAGATCAAGCGGAAATTCCCTACAATAGCATAGATGACGATTGTGATCCAAATACACTAGATGATGACCTGGATAAGGATGGTTTCATTGCTGTGGAGGATTGTGACGACACCAATCCAGACATCAACCCAGAGCAAGCGGAAATCCCTTACAATGACATAGATGACGATTGTGATCCAAATACACTAGATGATGACCTGGATGAGGATGGTTTCATGGCTGCGGAGGATTGTGACGACACCAATCCAGACATCAACCCAAAGCA